>ERZ1370068.9680-contig-844_pt1 | contig 123112 bp, 138 predicted proteins | sample MGYA00561227_ERZ1370068 | MGnify/ENA primary metagenome ERZ1370068 (study PRJEB38410, sample SAMEA6850437) | metagenome | study: Metagenomic assessment of the ecological functions of the soil: analysis of the soil microbiota associated with the...
GGTAGGTGGCCATGTCCCCGTTGTTCAGGAGCACGGTGGTGATGGGGGCGCCGATGCGGCCGGCGGTCTCGATGTCGAGGCCCGACATGCCGAACGCTCCGTCGCCCATGAAATTCAGGCAGAACTTTTCTGGGCGGGCGAGCTTGGCGCCGATCATCAAAGGGATGCCGTAGCCCAGGTGCGTGGTCTTGCCCCAGCCGATGCTAGAGCGTAAGCGACATAAACGCCACTTATCGGACGCCAGCCACCTCCTCCTCCCCAGAAGCGCCGCCCCGGCGGCCGTCAACGGACTGGGAGAGTGGCTTCACCGAGGCGGCGGATCGAACAGAACGAGATCGGGGGATGTCGGCGAAGTCTCCGGGGTTCAGCGTCCACAGTCGGGCGCCGCAGGTGATCGCGCAGGCGGCGATCGCGAGGTCGAGCTCCCGGGCCCGCGCACGCCGGACCTGGCGGTAGAGCGTGGCGGCCCAGGGCCGCCTCGACGGGTCCGAAGCGGCGCGGCGCGCCGCCGGCAGCGGCGCCTCCTGGTCCGAGACTTCGGCCTCGACATCGCGGGCCCCGCAGCCACTCGTACAGCACGAGGGGCCGACACGACGATCGGCTCGCCGTCGGCGACGAGCGCGGTCAGGGCCGGCGCCGATCGGCGCCGGCCGGTAAGAGCGTCGACGAGGACGGATGTGTCGAGGTGTGTCACGCCGACGTGGGGCGCGCCCACCCGCGGCGCGCCCGGCGGATCTGGCGGAGCTCCCGGTCCACCGCCGATTGCGCGCGCGTGGGCGGCTCCCGCCGGATGCGCTCCAGCACGGCCAGCATGCGTGTCCGTTCCTCGTCGCTCAGGCGGTCAGCCCGGGTCTCGTAGTCCTTGACCGCGTCGCGCACCACCCGGCTTTGCGGCGCCCCGAGCCGGGCCGCGATCCGACGGATGCGCGCCACCGTCTCATCGTCCAGCGTGTACGTAACCTTCACCATATTCGCCATACTACCATACGCTATGGCATGCCCCAGCGCGCTCGCGCCGGAACTCAGACCGGCGCACCGGAAGGTGAGCGCCGGATGCATCGGGTCAGCAGGCGAACGAGTTCCGACATGGCCTTGACCGTCTCGAACTCGTGGATCACCTCGAGGGCTGGCGCATCGACTCCTACGAGGTCGTGTCCCGCCAAACGATCGGCGCGTCTCGCGGGAAAGGCCAGATCGTGATCAGGGAGGGCCGTCTCATCCTACAGGGCCAGAAGGGGCGCGGCGTGGGAACGCTGCTGAGCAGCGCCAACGGCGACCGTGTCATGAGAATCGAGGCGACTCTATCCGACAACAGCATTCTGACAGCAGAGCTCGGGCCCAGCCGGTAGCCAGCGATCACGTCGCCGACCGCCTCAGGCCCGGTCGTCGATGCGCCCGGGTCGCGCGCGCCGGAATCGGCGCCTCACTCGACGGATGCGGACGTGGTTTCGGGGTGCATGGCGCGAGCGACCGTTTGAGTCAAGCATCGACCGGGCGATCGCCCGATGCGGAGCAGAACGGTCTCGAGTTCCATCTTCGCGTCCGGCTCGCCCTGCTCGCCATCGTGGCCGCGTCGCTCGTCGCGTATTACGCACCGGCCCGCTCGATTCCGGGACTCTTGGTCGTCGCAACGTTCGCCGGATTCGGCTTGGCGCAGTACGTGATCGGGCGCACGTATGGGCGGCCCGTCTTCTGGGCGGGCGTCTTCAGCATCCTCGAGAGCGGCGCGGTTGATCGGGGTCATCTTGACGCCGGTCACGTTCCCCCGAACTGGCCACCGCAGATGCAGCTCCGGTTGCCGACGATCTTCTATCTGTTCGTGTACGTCGCGGGAACCGCATTGTCGCACTCGCCGCGGTTCGTCATCTGGACCGGGGCGGTCACGATGGCGCTCTGGGGTCTCGGACAGCAAGTCATGCTGCGCTTGCCCCGGCACGGTCTCGATCCACGGCTCGCTCATCGACAAGCCCTGGCTGGGCCCCACCAGATCGCTCGAGCTCTACCTGGATCCTCACTACGTGAGCGATGCAGCCTGGCACACGCAGACGGTGCTCCTGGCCCTCCTGACGGCGGTGTTGGCGGCAGCGGTGGCGCGTTCGCGGAGCTTGTTGACCCCGTGTACGTGTTGCTCGCTCGGAATGCGGGGAATCACGCGGACCATGGGGGCTCTGTTGCTTGCGGGGTGCGTGCCGATGGCTTCGAGGATCGGATTGAAGTAGACTTGCGTCCGAGTCGGTGCCGCGTCGCTCAGATCGTTGTCAAGGACTCGGTGCCGTGGACACTAGAGTAACGTTTGGACGGAGCCCGAAACAAACACCGCTTGAAGAGGAGGACAAGAATGGAAATGCGGACGGCGAGAACAATTCTTGGCTTTACCTTGATGTTCGTCGTGTTCGCTGCGGCGTACGTCTCGGCCCAACAGGCAGCTCCTGCAGATATTAAGAGCCTAGCCGGTAAGTGGTCCGGCTTTGCTTCACCCACGAGGGGTTCGAACGTCCCCCTCGAGGTCAATGTCAAGCCGGACGGTACGTACGCGAGCAAGTGGGGCGGTAAAGACGGGACGGGCACCATCAGGGTCGAGGGCGGCAAGCTCATGGCTGACGGCCACCTCTTGTATGGTACTGGGACGACGACCGCCGGCACTGGAAAAGCGGAGCTAACTCTCACCACAAAAGACGGGAAGCAGATGATGTCGGGCGCTGGACGCGATAACGACGGGCCGTACAACTTCCAGCTGACGAAGCAGTAGATGACACCGCCGATGCCAGCGAGCCGCCAGCGGGCTGTGGCGGCCGCTGGTGTCGGCGTGTTTCCCCTCCTTTCCGGTGCTCGGCACCGAGGCCTCAACCCCTTCATCCGGCGGTACGTCTCGGCCGTGACCTCGTCGACGACCCGACGCCAGGCCTTCGCGAACATGGCGTGGCGGACGCGATCGAGAAGGCGTGGCTTCGGCGCCTCGGCCGGACCGGCCTCGCGCACGAGGAGCCTCGCGCCGCGCGTGTGCTCCGGCGCGACGGGATTTAGCGCCCGTCGATTCGGGGAACGTGGGACCATCCCGGCGGCCTTGGGCCGGCCGAAGCATGAGGATCCGTTCGCTCACAGCAAGGACGAGTCCGCCGCTACGTTCCCGCCAGGGACGAGAATGCCTACTGTGACGGACCGTAACCGTGGGTTTCAGGCCATGACTTCAAACCGGAATGTGAGTGACCTATCCGCCTGGCCCCCGCAACCATAGCCACTGAGGGAACCGTTCGTCCGGGCGACCGCGCGGCCGATGACTTCGGGCCGCCCCAGAATCCCGCGTACTTGCACCAGAGCGTAGGCGACATAGACGCCACTTATCGGACGCCAGCCCCAGAGACAGAGGTTCGGAAGAAACTCGGGCGCGGATTTGACCGGCGGGATCAGGGACTGAGCTGACGCGCGTATGGTGGGGTCGGCAGCAGCCAGAGACCGGAGCCGACCGCGGCGCGGGACGGCGGAGGAGATTGGGTGGGGAGGCGCGGCGAGCTGCCGCCGGCGCGCGCCCTGAGAGGGCGGGTGAGGTGCGACCGGGCACATCCGTAGCCAAGCTCGCTTCTCCGGTCATGCGGCCTTTCTCGGGCAGGCGAGACTGCGGGAACCTGGTCCGGCGCGGCGAACGACCTCTAAGGCCGGGCCTGCAGGCGCCGCAGCGTCTCCTGACCGATCGTCAGGGTCAGAGATCTGCGTGTAGGATCACGCTATGGTCACGGTGCCGGCCTCGGTGTGGCGAACCGGTTCGGTCGGCAGGGCGCTGACGACAGGCGGATGCGTCGGTGTCTTCTTCGGTGCGCTGGCGCTGCTTGATTCTGGGATCCCGCTGGTCGCCGCCATCGTGTTCGTCATCCTCGGTGCGGGCTACGGGATCTGGACGGCCCGCCGGATGGCTCGGTACTGGCCAGGGGCACGAGAGCTGACCGGTGCCGAGCGGGTGACGGTGGTTCGGGCCGCCCGACGCGGCGAAGCTCGTCGGTGATTCGCGACTGGCGCGGTCGGTCGTCGACTACAGCCGCGGCCTGCACGCCGCGGCCGAAGAGGCCCGCCCGTATCGGTGGTTGCTCTGGTTCGTACTCGCCGTGGCCGCGGTGTTGGCGTTATGGGACACCGTGTACGGTTCGACCCGCGACGCCGTGGCCTCATGTGTGTACCTGGCGCTGCTGGTGATCGAACTGTTCTGGTGGCCGAAGCGGCAGGCGCAGCTGCTGTCCAACGCCGAACGGGCCGCCGAAACGGCCCGTCGAAGTCACGTCTCGACCCCGTCCCGGGGCCCGACATAGCCGAGCACGAGCAACGTGATGTCGTCCGCTTGCGGCGCGCCGCCGGAAAACCGGTGGACCTGTTCAAGGACTCGCTCGATGACATCCTTGCTGCCAAGACCGCGCGCGCCCGCAATGTCTCTCTCAGACTCGCCTCGGAAAAGAACCGGCCGCTGTCGTCGACGGCGTCTGTCACGCCGTCCGTGTACAGGACCAGCCGATCTCCCGGCTTGAGCAGCAGCTGACCGGTGCCAACGCGTCCCGCTGCGGTCACTCCCAGCGCCCTGCCTCCGGTCCTGGGCAGCGCCATCACCGTCCCGTTGGACATGACATAGGGCAGGAGGTGCCCGGCATTGCCGTACTCCACCCGTCCGGTGCGTGCATCCAGGACGCAGCAGAAGACGGTCGCAAACATGCACGTGTCGTTGTCCCGGCACATCTCTCCGTTGAGTTGTGACAGGATGCTGACTGGCGTGGCGTCCTCACGGCCACCGGTAGCCCTGAACATGGTCTTCGTCAGCGCCATGAAGAGAGCTGCCGGCACGCCTTTGCCGGAGACGTCGCCGATGGCAAAGGAGCGTAGGCGACATAAACGCCACTTCTCGGACGCCAGCCCTCCTCCTCCCCAGAAGATCCCGCGCTGCCAACGCTCACCGCCAACGAGGAGAAGGCCTACGTGGCCTTTGACGAGTGCAAGCGGATGACGGGCGCAAGCACGGCCCAACTGGTGAGCACCTACGGTGGCCGTCTGTCCTTTCGCGGATACGCGAACGAGCTACCGAGGATGCGAGTCTGCCTGGAAGGCAAAGGTTATCGGTTCGGTGATGATGCCTCGCTGAGGACGGCGGCTCGCACGAACCTCTCTTGCTGCTGCGACGGAGATCGCCGTTTCTCCCACCGTAGCAGAGCGACGGCCGGGGAGGCATCGACGCGTCGTCCACAGCGCTATACCCTCGGGAGCGTGAACGTGAACGTCGAGCCGACGCCTGGCGTGCTATCGACGCGTATGGTTCCGCCGTGCAGCTCGATGAACTTTCGCGCTAGCGCGAGCCCAAGACCGGTCCCTTCCGCTTTCGCGCCCGGCTGACCGACCTGGCGGAACTCCTCAAAAACCGCGTCCTGATCCTCGGGCGAAATCCCGATACCGGTGTCCGAGACCGCAACCTCCACTATGTGGTCGGCGCCGCGTGCGCGGACGTCGATGCGCCCGCCGTCCGGCGTGAACTTGAGCGCGTTCGAGAGCAAGTTCAACAACACCTGGCGCACCTTCCGTTCGTCCGCGCGGATCGTCCGTACCTGCGGCGAGACATCGGCGCAGAGGGCGAGTCGCTTGCGCTGCGCCCGCTCACGCAGGAGCGTGACCACCGACTCGACCGACGCCGCGAGATTGAACTCGGAGAGATCGAGATCCATACGTCCTGCTTCGATCTTCGTGAGATCGAGGATGTCGTTGATCAGGCTGTGCAGGTGCTGACTGGCACGCAGGACCCGATCGAGCATCTCTCTCTCATCGTCGGAGTGCTGGCCTTCGATCAGCATCTCCGTGCAACCGATGATCGCGTTGAGCGGCGTGCGCAGCTCGTGGCTCATGTTCGCGAGAAACTCTGACTTGTGCCGGTTCGCGATCTCGAGCTCGTGGCTCTTCTGGCCGAGCTCATGGAACAGACGCGCGTCCTCGATGGCGATTGCGGCCTGATCGGCAAAGGTCCGCAACAGATCGACCTGCGCGTCCGTGAATCGTCCGACGCTTTCGCGGGACACGCCGATGACGCCGATGCACTGCTGCGCGCGCATCATCGGCACGAGCAAGAGACTTCGATAGCTGCCTGCTTGCGCGACCTGGCGCGTGAATGGAGGCGCATCGGGCGCCAGTGCGTCGCCGATGTTGATGACGACGCGCTCTTCGACGCAGCGGATCATGGAGCTTTCTTCACGCGTCATCCGCCGCTGGTGTCCGCGCTGCATCTCGCCGCGCGCCGGCGCGGGGAAATTACGCGATGCGAGGAGCGTGACGCGCTCCCCGTCCCACTGATAGACCGCGCCCAGAACACCCCTCGCAGAGCCGCATGGCGCCGTCGACGATCGCTTCCAGCACAGGCTCGACGTCGCTGGTCGACTGGTTGATGACGCGCAGGATTTCGCTCGTCGCCGCGAGCTGCTCCCGCAGAGCATGATTTTCGGCGGCGAGGTCGTCCATGGCCACGCGCCATCGTACCAGAGCGTAGGCGACATAAAAGCCACTTAACGGACACCAGCCCTCCTCCTCCCCAGAAACAGGGCGGACAGCCCGCAGACGGCGCCGATCACCCTGCTCGCGTCATGCCCAGCTACGCCAGACGGATCGGCGTCAAGCGGGAAGCGTGGGCGTCGGTGGGCCCGACCGTCGGTGGAGATCGGCGGGCGGGTAAGAGGTCTGGCCGGGAGGGAGCCGGCTACCTCAGGAGCGGGAATGGTATACGAGATCCGTCCGCGGCGGTCGCCAAGGGCATCAGCCGCCGCGTGCGCCGGGCGGGGCCCGATCGGCGGCCTCGGTCGACAAGCCCATCGGGCGTAGGATCGCCCGGATCGTCGCGGGATCGAGGATGGTCGCGATGAACCGCAGGCGGCAGCCGCACGCGCAGCAGACCAGCACGTCCACATCGAAGGCCCGCTGCATCAACTGCGCCCACGTCCAGTTCCGACGGGTGACATCGAAACCGCGCCCAGACTTCGCCGCCTGGTCAGAGCGACTCGGCACGCCGCCGCTCCAGGAGCGCGCCGCGCGCTGGCGGCGACGCGCGCGGCGGTCATGCGCTGACGGGCTATCCCTTCATGCCCCCGGCCCCCAGCCCGCGATCAGGTAGCGCTGGATGGCCACGAAGAAGATCAGCGCGGGAATCGTCACCATCACGCCGGCGGCCATGATCAACCCCCAGTCCACGACCGCCATGTGGAAGAACTCGTTGATCCCGATGGCGAGCGTCTTCAGCTCGTCCTTGCCGATCAGCACGAGGGCGAAGAGGAAGTCGTTCCAGGCGACGATGAAGGTGAAGATGGAGGTCGCGATGATGCCGGGCAGCGCCAGCGGCATCACCACGTAGGTGAGCGCCTGGGCCCGGTTGGCCCCGTCGATGAGCGCCGCGTGCTCGAGCTCGATGGGGATCGACTGGAAGAAGGCCCGGAGGATCCAGAGCGCGTAGGGCAGCGAGAAGGAGATATAGGTCAGGGCCAGGCCGAGGAGCGAGTTGACGAGGCCGAGCTCGCGGGCGAGCAGGAAGAGCGGGACCAGCATGATGATCGGCGGGAACATGTACGCCAGCAGCGTGACCCGCGCCACCAGCGTCCGTCCCCGGAAGGCGTAGCGCGTCAGGCTGTAGGCGCCGATCACCCCGGCCACGAGGACGATGAGCGTCGTCACCGCGGACACGATGATCGTGTTCTGGAAGTACGTCCAGAAATTCGTCTCGTAGAAGAGCTTCCGGTAGGCGCGGAGCTCCCACTCGTGCGGCCAGAAGGTGGGCGGCGAGGCGAGCAGCTCGTGGCTCGCCTTGAGAGAGGACACCACCATCCAGTAGAGGGGAACGCGCAGAAGGCGAAGAGGCCGAGGCGAAGCGTCCACGCCGCCGCCCAGGGCACCGGACGCGCGCGCCGGCGCCCGCGCTCAGGCATCGTTGTCGTCCTCGGCGGGCGGAAACGCGACGAAGTAGATCGTCACCGCCATGAGCAGGAGCGCGAGCATCACGTTCGAGAGCGCCGCGCCCATCCCGGCCTGGTAGTACGTGAACGACCGCTGGTAGGTGAAGACCGGGAGGGTCCGGATCGCCTCGCCCGCGCCCCCGCCGAAGCCGAGCAGCCAGGGGACGTCGAACTTGGTGAACATCCAGATGCCGCGGAGGAGCAGGACGATCAGGAGCACGTTCCTGAGCTGGGGCAGCGTGACGTGGAAGAACTGCCGCACGGACCGAGGCCCCGTCCACTCGTGCCGCGTCGTAGAGCTCGGGCGGGATGGTCTGCAACCGCGCCAGGACATTGACCAGCACGAACGGGAAGAACGTCCACACGGACAGGATGATCAGCACCCACATGATCGTCCCGTGGCTGAGCCAGGCCTCGGGGAGCCCCGGGATCGGCAGCGCGCTCAGCATGTGGGGAATCACCCCGTAGAGGTCGTTCATCAGCCAGCGCCAGACGAAGACGGCGATGACCGTCGGGATCATGTAGGGAAACAGCGCCACCCCGCGCAGGAAGTCGCAGCCCGCGAACCGCTGGTGCAGGATGAGGGCGCCGGCGACCCCGGCCAGGATCTGCAGCGCCGTGCTGCCGACGGCGTAGACGGTGGCCAGCCAGGTGCTGCGCCAGAAGTCGGGGTCGGCGAAGATCTGCACGTAGTTGCCGACGCCGACCCAGGTGCTGGTGGCCCGCAGCGAGTGCTTCGCGTAGAAGCCCAGCCACACGTTGTAGGCGACCGGGAAGATGGTGAACGCGAGGACGAGGGCGACCGAGGGCAGGACGAGGCCGACGCCGATCAGAGCCTGGTTCCGCCGCCGAGTGGACCGGCGCGGAGGAAGGACAAGAGTATCGGCCCGGACGCTCATAGGGCGAACCGCGGGCGCCGGATCCTAGGAGCCTGTCAGAGAAATCCAGCTAGAGCGATGAGAAGGGTCCAGCTGCGAGGCGGCGCCCGATGACCGCCCGCGAGGCGTACTCTGTACGTTGAGCGGGCGGTCGCGGGCGCCAACGAAGCAGATGGGCCCTTATCATCGCTCTAGCCCTTGCCGATGATGTCTCGGGTGATCTTGTCGCTGGCTTCCTTGGCCGCCGCGCGCGGGTCCTTGCCCCGCTCGACGACGGCCATGACCATATCGGCCAGGATGGGTGCGGCGGCGACGTCGCCGATCCACGGGATGAGCATGTCCTGGGGATTGCACACGAGCAGCGGATGCGCGCGCCCGATCTCCACCCACTTCACCTGGGCGTCGAGCCAGGGCTTCCACCGCTTGCGCTCGGGGTGGCCCATGTACGCCGGGTCCTGGAAGTCCGCCTTGAAGATCGAGTTGAGGTGGACGGGGACGGAGTCGCAGTACCTCCGGTAGTTCTCGGGCTTGAAGAAGAACTTGAGGAACTCGCGGCAGGCCGCCTTCTCGTCGGCGGGAGCGTCCGTGTAGATCACCCAGGGCTCATTGTCGAACTGGGTGAGCGGAGCCTTTCCCATTGGGCCGATGCTCTTCGGCCAGACCTGGAAGACCTCGGGGTTCCGCTTGTCGGGCGGCGCGTACTGGTCGATGTAGCCCGCGGTTCGGCCCCACATCATCACCTGGGAGGTCCTGCCCGTGGCCCACGCGGAGAGTGTCTCGAGGTAGTCGTGCGACGCCCAGCCCGCCGGAAGGTTCGGCTTGAGCTTCTTCCAGAACTCGAGCATGCCGAGCACCTGGGGGCTCTCGAGGGCCGGGTTGCCCTTGGCGTCGAAGAGGCTTCCGCCGTTCGATCCCACCCACATGTAGACGTCCTCGTTCACGAAGAACGGGATGCCCGCCAGCGACAGACCGTAGTGCTGGGGCGCCTTGTTGAGCTTCGGCATGTCGCGAAGCCAGTCGTCCCAGGTCTTCCACTTGCTGCGGATCCACACCCGCGGCCCGCGCGTAGTCGCCGCGGCCGCCGAGGATCTCCGCGCCCCACGCGTGAGTGATCCCCCAGTACTTGCCGTCCGGGTACTTGAGCCACTGGAGCACCGACGGGAAGATCTTGTCCTCGCCGATGGCCTTGACGATGTCGTCCACCGGCTCGATGAGCCCCTTGGCCCTGAACGAGGTGACGACGTAGGTCTGGGTGTGGGAGGCGGTCGGCGGGCTCTTCGCCGCCATGGCGGCCTGGAGCTTGCGGTCCATGTCGCTCCAGCCCATGCCCTCGGCGCGCACCTCGATGTCCTTGTGGAGCTTGTGGAAGTCCTCGACGATCACCTTCACCGCCGCCCGGGTGGCCGGATTGGGCTCGGTGTCCCACATGGTCACCGTGACCTTCTTCTGGGCTCCGGCCGGGCGGGCGCCGCCGACAAGGGACAGCGCGGTGGCGCCTGCCGCCGCGCCGCCCAGCCGAGCCAGGAACTGGCGGCGGTTCAGGATCCCTGCCCTGTGCTCGCCGACCAGCCGACGCAGGCCTCGATCGCTTTGCCAAGACCTCATGGTGGTCCCCCTTTCACGGTTGCCCCGGGCACGGGCGGCTGCGGACATCCGGATCACAGGACCGATCAGCGGGGCTCCCATGCCCCGTGCCACTGTGCGGCGCGCGAGGCGCAGCTCGCGAGGCGCGCACCATGCGCAGGCATCCTACGGCCCCGACCGAACAGGGTCAATGGCCCTCGTGCACCGGCGGTGCCCGCCGCTGGAACGCGGACTGAGCCGGCGCCTCGTGTCATCAGCCATTCCAGTCTGCGACGAACAGCGTGTGAGTGCGGCGCTTCGACTTGGCGTAGGCCTTCGTGGCAACCGCCTCGGCGCGGAAGCCGGCCTGGGTGAGTCGCGCCAGGAACGAACGCTCCGGTGATGCGGACCAGAAGACGGCTCTCCCTCCCACGCGGAGCGCGCGGGACAGGACTCGCAGCCCATGCTCGGCGTAGAGGCGTGAGTTTCCGCGATCGACCAGCGCGGCGGGGCCGTTGTCGACATCGAGGATGACGGCGTCGTATTGCCCCGCGGTCGCGCGCGCGAGGAGGGCGAAGACATCCTCGATGAGGATCCCGACGCGCGGGTCGTCGACCAGGCCGCCGTTGACCGACTGAAGATGTTCGCGGTTCCAGGCCACGACCTGCGGTAGCAGCTCCGCGACCTCGACCTTCACATCGGTGGTCACGAGCTCGAGGACACGGCGTAGCGTGAACCCGAATCCAAGTCCACCGATCAGCACGTGCTTGCGGCCTTCCTTCGCCAGCCTCTCGCACGCGAGCTCGGCGAGCCGCGCCTCCGAGCTCGTCGCGATCGTACTCATGAGCCCGTGGCCGCCGATGCGCATGTGGTACTGGCCATCGTGCATGCGCAACGAGAGCGTGGCCCCGTCAGACGTCGTGGTCTGGGCCAGAGTGACGGACGGCTTCACGGCGTGAGCCTGCCTCGCGCAGCCGTCGCTCCGGGCGGTACGGGAAGATGTCCATCACCTCCCCGGCCGCGTGCAGCGCCTGCATCCCGCGCCAGAACTCGGGGCTGAGGAGGTCGCCGTGCGCGGCGAGGAAGACATCGAGCAACGGCCCGTAGAGGCCCATGAAGGAGCGGAACTCGGAGGGGAAGATGTCGTGGGGGCCCACGTGGAACCACGGCTCGGCCGCCATGACCTCGTCCTCGGTGCGGGGCTCCGGCATCGTGCGGAAATTGCACTCCGTCAGCAGGCAGATCTCGTCGTAGTCGTAGAAGACCACGCGCCCGTGACGGGTCACGCCGAAGTTCTTGAGCAGCATGTCGCCCGGGAACGTGTTCGTCGCCGCGAGGTCCTTGATGACCCGGCCGAAGTCGAGCACCGCGTCCCGGCCGGCGGCCTCGTCGGCGGTGCGCAGATACAGGTTGAGCGGGGTGACCCGGCGCTCGGTGTACACGTGCTTGAGCACGACGCGGTCGCCGTCGAGCTCGACGCTCCGACCGGCCGCGTGCAGCAGCTCGGCGAGGAGATCGTCCGAGATGCGATGGCGCGGAATCACGAGATGCTTGAACTCCTGCGTGTCCACCAGGCGACCGGCCCGATCGTGCTTGAAGACGAGCTGGTAGCGCCCCATCACGTGCTCGCGCGTCGTGCTCTTCGGATACCCGAAGCGGTCGCGGATCACCTTGAAGACGACGTCATAGGAGGGCAGCGTGAACACCAGCATGACGAGGCCGGCGTCGCCAGGGGCGATCTCGAATCGATCCGTGGAGTGGTCGAGATGCGCCACGAGGTCGCGGTACAGCTCGACCTTGCCGTGCTTGTCGTACCCCACGGCGAGGTATAGCTCGGCGATCCGCTTGGCCGGCATGACCGACTTGAGGAAGCGGATCATCCGCGCGGGCACCTCGACGTCGACGTGGAACGCGGAGCGCGTGAAGCTGAACACGATGCTCGCCTCGTCGACGGTCAGGAGCACGGCGTCGGCGACGATCCCGCCCTCCTCGTTGACGAGCGCGATCACGAGCGGCATCAGCCGCCGGCCGCCGCGGATGCGCCCGACCAGGTAGGCGCCCTTGTTGCGATAGAACACGGCGTCCAGCATCTCGATCGCGTCGATGGCCTGCTCGCCCCAGGCCGACGCGCGATAGGCGTCGATCCGCCGGGCGATGAGGTCGGCGTCGTCGTCGGGGCGGCGGTACGGGGCGCCGACCGGATGTGCGGCGAGGATGTCCCGGATCAGCGCCGCCGTCGCGCCGCCGTGCGCGTGGCTCGTGTACGGCGGCGGGCCCTCGTCCTCGAGTCCGGCGGGCATCGGCTCGACGAACTCGATCTCGGGGTCGATCCCGACCGTGGCGAAGACGCGGCGCGTGGCGGAGTTGAAGAAGGTGCGCGCAAGCTCGTGGTCGGCGCGCGCGGCGGCGAGCTCCGCGTACGCGGTCTTCATGGCCGTCCAGCAGGCGCGGCATCGCAGGTGGTCTCCCAGCGCGTGGCCGAGCCCGATCACCACCCGGCTGACCTCGGCCTCGTAGAGCTCGAGGCGCTCGAGCGCGTCCGCCTGCATGCCGTGCCAGTCCCGCTCCGCCTGCCGGCGCGGGGCGCGGCGCGTGATGTCACGGAAGCGGCGCTGGTGGCCGTCGAAGCCGGCCAGGATACCCCGGCCCCACGGCGCGCGAGCGCGGAGTGACGATCGCCGAGCGCGGCGACCTCGCTGGATGCGGCTTCGGCCATGCCGGTGTCCTCGACGCGTCAGGAGGCGGCCAGCAGGCCGAGCCGGCGCGCCGCGCTGACGATCGCCTCGGCGCGCGTGACGAACGGGATGTCGATCATCCGACCGTCCACCAGAAACGCGCCGACGCCATTGGCCTCGGCGCCGCGCGCCGCTTCCACGACGCGCAGGGCCGCCGCGATCTCCGCGTCGCTCGGCCGGAACACCGCGTTCGCCAGCGGGACCTGGGTGGGGTGGATGCAGGACTTGCCGATGAACCCCAGCCGGCGCGCGGCCTCCGCCTCGCGTGTGTACCCGTCGGGATCCTTCACCGCCCCGTAGACCGTATCGCATGCCCACACGCCGGCTTCGGCCGCGGCCAGGCGCACGGCGAGCTGCATGCCGTACACGGCCCGGGCATCCGAGCGATCGATGCCGAACGGCTCGAACAGATCGCCCAGGCCGAGCTGCAACCCGACCACGCGCGGATGGGCGCTCGCGATCTCGACGGCGAGCCGCAGGCCTCGCGGCGACTCGATATTGGCAAGAAGGCCGATGGGCTGCGCGATCCCTCGCCCGGCCTCGCACCCGGCGAGCACGGCGGCCGCGGCCCGCACGTCGTCCGCGGACTCCGGCTTGGGCAAGTTGATCATGTCCACGCTCGGCCAGGCCACGGCGGCCACGTCCGCTTCGAAGTGCGCGGTTCGCAACCCGTTCACCCGCACGATGAGAACCTTGCCGCGGGGCCGAGGGGCGTCTTCTTCAAGAACGCTTGGAGCGTCCACCGCGCCTCGACTTTTCGGCTCTCCTGGACGGCGTCCTCCAGGTCGAAGGAGATGGCGTCGGCCTCGCTGGCCAGCGCCTTGTCGAAGAACTCGGGGCGCGAGGCGGGCACGAACAGCTTGCTGCGCATGAGGAGATCCACCGCGCTCAGGCCCGTGCGCCTTTCGTGGGCCCAACGACCGCTCCCACGCGCATGCAGCCGCTCGATGTCCTCGTCCGCGTAGCCGAGCCACGCCAGGATCTCGCGCGAGTGCTGCCCCAGCTCCGGCGCGGCGACGGGAGCCGGGGCGGGTCCGGCGCCGAAGTGGATCGGATGCGCCATCGCGCGATAGCGGCCGATGCGAGGATGCTCGAAGCTCGCCAGGATGCCTTCCGACGCCACCTGTGGATGCTCGAACATGTCCTCCACGGCGCGCGCCGCCGCGCAGGGAACGCGCTCGCCGAACAGGGCTTCCCATTCGACGGCGGTATGCGCCTGCAGCGCCGCGCGAATCCTGGGCACGAGCTCGCCGGCATGCTGAGCCCGCTTCCTGACCGTGTCGAAGCGCGGGTCGCTCGCGAGCTCGGGAAGGCCGGTCAGCTCGCAGAGCGCCTTCCAGAAGTGCGGCGTATTGGCCGAGATGTACAGGCTGCCGGTCTTCGTCGGATGCAGGCCCGTGATTCCGCCCGAGCGCATGTCGCGGTTGACGTCGCGCCCCTCGCCGTCCGCCCAGACGAGGCGGGTGGCCTGCATCGTGAGGGCGCTGCGCAGCAAGGACACGCCCACGTACTGGCCCTCGCCGGTGCGACTGCGCTCGAACAGGGCCGACGAGACGGCAAACGCCAGCATCGAAGCCGAATAGAAATCGACGGCGGACCCATACACGATTTGCGGATCGCCGGGCTTTCCCTGCTCGACGCAGATCCCGGTCATGGTCTGTAAGACTTGGTCGTACCCGGCGCGATCCTTGAGCGGACCGGTGTCGCCGTAGCCCGTCAGCGCGCAGTAGATCAGGCGCGGATTGATGACCTTCATCCGGTCGTAGTCGATGCCGAGCCGCGGCGGGACGGAGGGCCGGAAGTTGTGCACGAGGACGTCCGCTGCCTCGACCATCCGCCGCAAGACACCCAGGCCGTCGGGATGCTTGAGGTCGAGGCCGATGCCATGCTTGTTGCGATTGACGCCGAGGAACGCGCGGCTCTCCTGCGCGAGCGTGGACGGATAGTTGCGCAGGTTGTCGCCCTCGGGCGGCTCGATCTTGATGACCACGGCACCCAGATCCCCCAGCAGGGTGCAGCCATAGGGGCCGGCGACGTAGCCGCTCAGATCGAGCACCGTCACGCCACTCAATGGGCCATGGCCCTCGCGAGAGCTGAACGCGGGCGTCGTCATCCTTCTCGTAGCTCCTTGCACACGCGTACGGTCGACCCCAAGTTCCCGCGGTCGCGCGCGACGCGAAAAGCCTCGCATGATTCAGATGCGCGCGCCAGAGGCCGCGTCGACCCAGCAGGATGACTCGCGGATCAAAGTCAGATGCGAGGCGACGCCCGACGGCAGCGTCGCGAGATGCATGAGCGCGTACGCGGTGCGCGGCACGCTGGGCCGCAGACGAATTCGTCGTGCGACGTTGAGCGCTGCGCGCGGCCAGGGCGCAACGAAGCAGATGGGCCTTTTCAGCATCCTGCTAGACCTATTGCCAAGGGCGCGCGATCGGCCTATGGTCGACGACGTTCTCCATGCTCGATACCCGGCCGGCTCGTAGTGCAGCGCCTCGCGTACTCGGCGACATCACCGTCCTGGAGCTGAGCCAGGGGATTCCGGGTGCGTACTGCGGCAAGCTCCTGGCGAGCCTCGGCGCGCGCGTCATCAAGGTCGAGCCGCCGGAAGGCGATGCCGGACGGTCCCTGCCACCATTCGCGGGGACACCCCGCACCCCGAGCGCAGCGCGCCGTTTCTCTACCTGAACACCGCGAAGGAGAGCATTGTGCTCGACCTGGCGCGGGCCCCCGGCCAGTCGGTGCTCCGGCGCCTGGCGCCCGAGGCGGACGTGATCGTCGAGAGCTATCCGCCCGGGACGCTCGCCCGATGGGGCCTGTCGTATGCCCGCGCTGTCGTCGCTCAATCCCGGCCTCATCCTGGCGTCGATCACCCCGTTCGGGCAGGACGGTCCGTATCGGGACTACCTCACGAACGAGATCGTCGCCGAAGCGCTCGGCGGCCTGCTCTTCACCATCGGCTCGCCGGGACGAGAGCCGCTCAAGATGGGCGGCAATCCCGCGCTCCACAACGCCGGCGGAGCGGCCTTCAGCGCCATCATGGCGGCGCTCTGGCAGCGCGATCGGACGGGTCAGGGGCAGCAGATCGACCTCTCGATCCAGGAGGCGACGGCGATCACGCAGATCCACGCGAGCATCGAGGCGACGTGGCTGGGCACGGACGCCCAGCGGACGGCGAGCGAGCTGGTGGAGGCGCGCGACGGCTGGGTCTCGACCGGACTCGAGACGGGCGTCTCGCCCGAGACCTGGCCCCGCGTGTGCGAGCTGCTCGGCCGCCCGGACCTGGTCGACGATCCCCGCTTCGCCTCTGGAGCGGCGAGGCGGGACCACCGCGACGCGCTGAAGGACGTGGTGCGCGAGTGGGTGCGCGGCCAGGCCAAGGAAGACGTCTATCACCTGCTCCAAGGGCTGCGCTCGATCGCGGGCTACGTGGCCACGGCCGCCGACGTCTATCGGGCGGGGCATCTGCAGGCGCGCGGGTTCTTCCAGGAGATCGACCACCCGGTGGCGGGCCGGGCCCGCTATCCCGGGCTCCCCTTCCGCATCGGCGACGAGCCGTGGACGACGGGGCGAGCGCCATTGCTCGGGGAGCACACCGCGGCGATCGAGGCGGAGATCGCCACATCCGAGCGTCCGTCCGCATCGCGAGCTCGGGGCGTGGACGAGCGGGAGGAGGCGGCGCCGGTCTACGCGCTCGATGGAGTGCGCATCCTGGACCTGACGCAGGTGGCGGTCGGCCCGTACGCGACCTTTCTTCTGTCCAGCCTGGGCGCCGAGGTGATCAAGGTCGAGTCCCACCGGCGCCCGGACACCGCGCGCGGGTCCGGTGCGTCCCGCGGGCGCGCACCAGATGAAGCAGTACCCGCGTGGGGAGCCGGGCGAGCGCCCGTGGAATCGCGGCGCCCACTACAACCAGCGCAACCGAGGCAAGCTCGGCATCACGCTGGACCTCACGGCGTCCGCGGGGAAGGAGATCTTCAAGCGGCTCGCCGCGCGCTCGGACGCGGTGATCGAGAACTACCGCGCCTCGGTGATGGAGCGCCAGGGGCTTGGTTACGACGTGCTTCGCGCCGTCAATGAGCACCTGGTCTACGTCAAGCTGAGCAGCCAGGGCGACAGCGGCCCGGAGCGGGACTACGGCTCGCTCGGGTCGACGCTCGAGCAGACCACTGGCCTGGCGTCGATCACCGGGTACCTCGACCGCGTGCCGCTGACCACGGGCCGCGTCTACCCCGACCCCGTCGCCGGCCTGCTGGCCGTCGGCGCCTTGATCGCCGGGCTGAGACAGGCGCGGCGTCGTGGGGTCGGCAGCCTGGTCGACTGCTCGCAGCGGGAGATGACCGTCGGCCTGCTCGGCGAGGCGATGATGGACTACGCCTTCAACGGACGCGTGCAGGAGCCCGCCGGCAATCGCAGCGCGAGCGCCGCCCCCCAGGGCGTCTACCCGTGCGCGGGCGGCGACCAGTGGATCGCGATCGCCGTCGAGAGCGACGCGCAGTGGCGGTCGCTCCGGGAGGCGATGGGTGACCCGGCCTGGGCGAAGGACGCGGGCCTCGAGACGGCGGAAGGCCGCCGCGCCCGGCACGACGAGATCGACGGCGCGCTGGCGGTGTGGACGCGCGGCGTCGGCCACGTCGAGCTGATGCACCGACTCCAGCGGCGGGGCGTGCCGGCGGGGGCCGTGCTGACCGGGCGCGAGCTGCTCCGCGACGCCCAGCTCGAGGCGCGCGGCTGGTGGGAAGAGCTGGTGCCCCCGAGGTCGGCGAGGCGCACCGCTTCGTCACAGCCCCTGGCGATTGTCGGCGAGTCCGTTCCGGCCCAGCACCCCGGCGCCGCTCCTGGGCGAGCACAACGATCGCGTCTACCGGGAGATCCTGGGACTGGGCGACGAGGAGTACGCGGCCCTTCAGACGGCCGGCGTGATCAGCACCGAGCCCCTCTGGACCCGGGCCTGACGACCGATGAGCCACAACGAGCCGAAAGGAGCTGACATGCCTGCCGATGACGCCAAGCCTTCCACAATCGACGTGCTCGCCCTGGCTCGGCAGGCCGGTCTCGACAAGGCGGCGACCGAGTTCCCCGAGGACGTGGCCGCCGCCGCCGAGGCCGCGGCGCAGGCGCAGCGCGCGTGTGCCGGCGGCGGCCAACCGACCGACGAGCCCTGGCCCCCGATGCGCGCGAGGACGACGTCATGAGCGACGCCCACTGGCTGACGGCCACCGAGATCTCCGCCGCCTACGCGGCGCGACATCTGTCTCCCGTGGAGCTCGTGCGGGCGTTGCTCGACCGCATCGCCGCGCTCGACCCGCGAGTCCACGCGTTCATCAAGGTGGACGCGGAGGCCGCCCTCGATGCGGCAGGGCTGGCCGAGCGCGAGATCGCCGCCGGCCGCACGCGCGGCCCTCTTCACGGCGTGCCCGTCGGCATCAAGGACATCATCGACGTGGCCGGGCTTCCCACCACCTGCCACTCGAAGCTCCTCCTCGACCACGTCGCGACCGCGGATGCCGAGGTCACCGCGCGACTGCGCGCGGCCGGCGCGATCATCCTCGGCAAGCTCGCGCTGCACGAATTCGCCATCGGCGGCCCCGCCTTCGACCTGCCGTTCCCGCCCGCGCGCAACCCGTGGAACACGAGTCACCATCCCGGGGCTCGTCCTCCGGCTCCGGCGCCGCCCTCGCCGCGAGGCTCGTGCCGCTGGCGCTCGGCACCGATACGGGAGGATCCGTCCGCAACCCCGCCGGCGCGTGCGGGGTGGTCGGGCTGAAGCCGACGTACGGGCTGGTGTCGCGCCGCGGCGTGTTCCCGCTCGCCTTCACGCTCGATCACGTCGGCCCCATGGCGCGCTCCGTCGGCGACGTCGCGCTCCTGCTCGACACCCTGGCCGGGCACGACCCGGCGGATCCCGGCAGCGTGGCGACGGCATCGCGCCGGTTCGGGGAAGATCTCGGCCGCGGGGTGCGCGGCCTGCGCATCGGGTTCGTCCGCCACTTCCACGAGACGGACCTGCTCGGCCGATCCCGAGATCGCGGCCGCGCTCGACGAGGCCGCCCGCGTCCTCGAGGCCGAGGGCGCGCACGTCCGAACGGTCACCCTGCCGTCACTGCGCGAGTTCTCCGGCGTCCAGCGGGTGATCATGCTCGCCGAATCCTGGGCCATTCACGCCGGCTGGCTGCGCGAGCGCCCCGGCGACTACAGCGCCTCGTCACGGCGCAAGCTGATGAGCGGCGCCTTTCTCTCGGCCGGCGACTACGTGTCGGCCCAGCAGCGCCGGAGCGCCCTGATCGGGGCCGTGGACGACGTGTTCCGCGACGTGGACGCGCTCCTGTGCGCCAGCGCCATGGACCCCGCCTGTCGCATCGACGACGCGGAGGCCGTGGCGCGCACCTATCCGCGCCAGGCCCGCAACCCGTTCAATCTGACCGGGCATCCGGCGCTCGCCATGATGGGCGGGCTCTCCCGGGCGGGCCTGCCCCTGCCCGTGCAGCTCGTCGGCCGCTCCCACGACGAGGTCACGCTGCTGCGAGTGGCCGCGGCGTTCGAGCGGGCCACCGCCTGGCATCAGCGACGGGCGCCGATCTGAGCCGGCCGCGTGGACGCAGCAGCTACGTTAGTCAGCGATGGTCTCGACGAGCCCGGAAGCTTGTTGACCGTGAGCTTCTGGAGATCCACCTTTGTGCTTCGTTGTTGATGTCGATCCCGACAGTTCGAGGCATCGTAGTCAGCCTACATCATCGAGATCTCGCGACTTTCAACGCTCATCTGCTCTGCAGATCGGTAAAGTGAATCCGTGTCGGGTAGTAGTTGAGTTTCGTGGCTTGAACCGCCTGCTGCCTGAACGCATTGTGAATTGTTCTTGTCGGCGAGAGTGATGACTCTGTGGAACCTCCGCCCAGCTCTGATATTTCCGCCCGAACCGGTACCGCTTGTTTTCTGTGCCTCAGAACGAATGGGTGTTCGACGACCTGATACACCATTCCTTCTTCACAACCATTGCAGGCCGAGACGATGCTGCGGTTGGCGTCGAGGCCGTCGTGGAAACGCGAAAGCTACTCGCTAGCTGGGCTAGGCGCGGACGCCCCACGCGATCGGCGTTCTGCAGCAGGACCCTGAACGGATCGACCTCCCAGGACCCGCGGAACGTGAGCGGCGAGGTGTCCGTGGGGTCGGCCCGCGGCCCGCGGATGGCGGGGTTGTGGCAGTGCCCCAGGGCGACGTAGGTGACGCCGCCCGCGCCCACGTCGCGCGTGTAGCCGAGCACGCGGGTCCGGCCGTCGGGCAAGAGCGACGTGTCGGATGCGTAGAGCGTGCCGATCGTCGGCGAGGTGACGCCGGCGCCGTAGTCGGCCGTCAGCACGATCCGCGCCGTCGCGGGTCCTGGAGCTCGATGAAGTACGGCTCGTCCTCGACGTCGAAGGACGCGGGCAGCCCCGCGTGAGACCGTCGGCGCCGCCGGTCACGTCGACGCGGATCTTGCAGATCGGCGGATGCGTCAGGAAGTAGCTGCCGAGCAGGGCGTGGTGCTCGAGCTTGACGGTGCGGCGCTGCCGGACGCCCTCGACGCGCTCGGCGCGGCCGCCACTGGTGCCGTGCAGGGCCAGCCACCGGCCGCCGTCCTCCATCCAGCGCCGGATGGCGCCGCACTGCGCGGCGTCCGGATACGGGCCCGCCACGTAGGTGATCAGGAGCCGGCTCACGGGCAGCCACTTCTCGACGTCGGCGAAGTCATTGGCGACCGAGGCCGGGACCTCCTGCTCGGCCAGGAGCTGGAGCAGCTGCAGGCGGGCGTAGTCGTGGTCGTGGCCGGCGCTCGCGCCGGGCGGAAATCCGCCGGCGACGAGATGGGCGCGCCTCGATGTCGCGTGCGTCATGGAGCCTCCTCGCGGGTCTGATCTGGCCGACAGGTAGCACGCGCGGCGCGGAGGTGTCAAACGGCCGCGCGGAGCCAACCCTGATCGGCCCGGCTGACAACGGGCGGGACCTCGCTTATGCTCGGCCCATGGATCAACGTGTCGTGCTGCCGCTCACCTGAGCGCCGCCCCTGGAGGACACCCATGAAGATCACCGCCAACGGCATCTCGATGAACTACACGCTCGACGGCCCGGCCAGCGCGCCGGTGGTCACGATGAGCCATTCCCTCGCGACCGATCTCTCGATGTGGAATCCGACGCTCCCCGCCCTCGGCGCCTTCCGCGTCCTGAACTACGACACGCGCGGCCACGGCGCGACCGACGCGCCGCGCGCCGCGTACACGCTGGACCAGCTCGCGGATGACGCCCTCGCGCTGCTCAAGGCGCTCGGGATCGCTCGCACGCACTGGGTCGGGCTGTCCATGGGCGGGATGATCGGCCAGACGCTCGCGCTCAAGGCGCCCGAGGTCTTCGCCAGCCTCTCGCTCTGCGACACGTCGAGCCGGGTCCCCGCCGAGGCGCGGCCCCTGTGGCAGGACCGCATCAAGACGGCGGAGACGCAGGGCATGGAGCCGCTCGTCCAGCCGACGCTCGAGCGCTGGTTCACCGAGCCGTTCCGCAAGAGCAGGAAGGACGTGATCGACCAGGTGGCGAAGATGATCCGCAGCACCCCGGCCGCGGGGTACGCCGGCTGCTGTCACGCGATCTCCGCGCTGGACCTCACCGACAAGATCAACGCCATCAAGATTCCCACCGTCGTCATCGTCGGCGAGGACGACCCCGGCACGCCGGTCGCGGCGTCGAAGGTCATGCACGAGCGCATCGCGGGCTCGCGTCTGGAGATCCTGCCGAAGGCGGCGCATCTGGCCAACATGGAGCAGCCGGAGGCCTTCAACAAGGCGCTCGGCGGCTTCCTCGCATCGGTGAAGTAGGGCGGTAGGAAGGCCGCGCGATGAAGCGCAGCACGGAACGCATCCTGACCACACACACCGGAAGCTTGCCCCGTCCCCGGACCTGACCACGATGCTGGAGGCGCTGGACGCCGGCAACGCGCCGGATCCCGCCGCCTTCGAGGCCCGCGTCCGCCGGGCCGTGGCCGACGTCGTGCGCCAGCAGGTCGACGCGGGTGTCGACGTCGTCAGCGACGGCGAGCAGGGCAAAGTCGGCTACTCCACCTACGTGAGACATCGCCTCACCGGGTTCGGCGGCGAGAGCGCGGGCCGGCCCCGGGCCGACTGGGCGGACTTTCCCGAAGCGGCCGCCCGCGCGGAACGGCGCTCGACAGTGTCGCGCCCGGCGTGCAACGGGCCGATCGACTGGAAGGACCGGACCGCGGTGGAGAAGGACGTCGCCAACCTGCGCGCGGCCGTGGACGCGCGGCCAGCCGACCGAGGCCTTCATGACCGCCGCCTCGCCGGGCGTCATCGCCCACTTCCTCCCCAACCAGCACTACCCGAGCCGCGAGGCGTATCTGGCGCGCCTGGTCGACGTCATGAAGGAGGAGTACGACGCCATTCACCGCTCGGGCTTCGTGCTCCAGGTCGATTGCCCGGACCTCGCCATGGGACGCCACCTCGCCTTCCCTGACCTGAGCAACGCGGAGTTCGTGAAGATCGCCGCGGCCAACGTCGAGGCCCTCAATCACGCCCTGCGCGACATCCCGGCAGACCGGATGCGCCTGCACCTCTGCTGGGGCAACTACGAGGGCCGCACCACCGCGACATCCCGCTCCGGGAGATCCTCGGCATCGCGCTCAAGGCCCGTCCCCAGGCTCTCTCCTTCGAGGGCGCCAATCCCCGCCACGAACACGAGTGGGTCGTGTTCCGCGAGGTGAAGCTGCCGGACGACCGGATCATCATTCCGGGCGTGCTCGACTCCACCACCAACTTCATCGAGCATCCGGAGCTGGTGGCGCAGCGTCTGGTCCGCTATGCCGAGGTGGTCGGGCGCGAGCGCGTGATGGCCGGCAGCGACTGCGGCTTCGCGACCTTTGCGCGCTCCGCCGCCGGCGTCGAGCCCGAGATCGCCTGGGCCAAGCTGCGCTCGATGACGGAGGGCGCGCGCCTCGCCTCCGCCCAGCTCTGGCGCTAGAGCGATGAGAAGGGCCCATCTGCTTCGTTGGCGCCCTCAGCCGCCGTGCCACGTAACGCGCGAGGCAATCGGGCCGACGAACTTTCGTCTGCGGGGCCCAGACATGGCCCCGCACTCCCCGACTGCGATACGCCTCGCGTGCGTGCCATCGGGCGCCGCCTCGCAGCTGGACCCTTCTCATCGCTCTAGCTGGGTTTCTCCGAGAGGCTCCTAGGGTAGTGACGCCGACCCACAGCGGCCCGCGGCGGGCCGGCCGTCACACGACGCGCAGGAGCAGGTCCGCGATGCGCTTGCTGAACGCGGCCGGGTCGGGAGCTGGCCGCCTTCGGCGAGGATGGCCTGCCCGTAGAGCAGCTCGGCATACTCGGCGAGGGCGGGATCCGACCGGTCGCGCTCCACGATCGCCTGCAGCTTCGGCAGGAGCGGGTGCGTGGGATTCAGCTCGAGGACGCGCTTGGCCACCGGCACCTCCTGGCCCGCCCGGCGGAACATCTCGGTCACGCGCGCAGACAGATCCCCTTCCTCGCCCACCAGGCAGGCGGCGGATGAGGTGAGCCGGCTCGACAGCCGCACGTCCTTGACCTGGTCCTGCAGCTTCGCGCGCAGCACGAGCAGCAGGTCCTTGAAGCCCTCCTCCTGCTCGCGCCGCTCTTCCTCGGCCTGCTTCTTTTCGTCCTCCGTGCCCGCCGTGACGTCGCCCTTCGCCGCGGACACGAGCGGCTTGCCGTCGAGCTCGCGGGGCAGGCGCAGCCACAGCTCGTCCAGCGGATCGGTGAAGAAGAGCACCTCGTAGCCCTTGGCGCGGACGGCCTCGAGGTGGGGCGACTGCTCGACGGCCGCAACCGAGGGGCCCGTCATGTAGTAGATCCCGGGTTGCCCCTCCTTCATCCGCGCGGCGTACTCGCCGAGCGACGTGGGCACGACCGTGCCGTGGCTGGACGGCGCGAGCACCAGCTCGAGGATCCGCTCCTGGCCGTCGTCCATGCCGAGCAGCCCCTCCTTGAGCACGGGGCCGAACTCTTTCCAGAAGGTCCGGTAGTTTTCCGGCCGCTCGTCCTTCATCTCCTTGAGGGCGCCGAGCAGGCGGCGGACGAGGTGCCGGCGGATGGCCTGGATCTGGCGGTTCTGCTGGAGGATCTCGCGCGACACGTTGAGCGACAGATCGTCGCAGGCGACGACGCCGCGGACGAAGCGGAGCCAGGGCGGGAGCAGCTCCTTGCAGTCGTCCATGATGAACACGCGCCGCACGTAGAGCTGCACCCCGCTCCGCGCGCCGTCGTGCCAGAGATCGAAGGGCGCCTTCGACGGGATGTAGAGCAGCGCGCGCGCCTCGAGGCCGCCCTCGACGTGGATGGAGAGGTGCTCGAGCGGGTCGTTCCAGTCGCGCGAGACGTGCTTGTAGAACTCGCGATACTCCTCCTCGGTGACCTCGTCCTTGGGACGGGTCCAGATCGCCTTCATCGAGTTCAGCGTCTCGGTCCCCAGCCGGATGGGATAGGCCACGAAGTCCGAGTACTTCTTGACGGTCGCGCGCAGGGCAGGCGGCTGCGCGTAGTCCGCGAGCCCGTCCTCGGCGTCGCCGGGCTTGAGGTGCAGCGTCACGCTGGTCCCCGGCGCCGTCCCGCTCCGCCTCCTCGATGGTGTAGCCGTCGCCGCCGGACTCCCAGCGCGTGGCCGTCGCCTCGCCGGCGCGCCGGCTCAGGACCGTGATCCGGTCGGCGACCATGAAGCTCGAGTAGAAGCCGACGCCGAACCGGCCGATCAGCTCCGGCGGCACCACCTGGCCTCGCGCGCTCGCGCAGCGCGGCCAGGAACTCGCCCGTGCCCGAGCGCGCGATCGTGCCGATGTTCTGGACGACCTCCTCCCGGCTCATCCCGATGCCGTTGTCGCTCACGGTCAGGGTTCGCGCCGCGGCGTCCGCCTCCAGGTGAATCGCCAGCTCGTCCGCGGGCGCCAGCTCGGGGCGGGTCAGCGCCTCGAACCGCCGCTTGTCGAGCGCGTCCGAGGCGTTCGAGATCAGCTCCCGCAGGAAGACCTCCTTGTGGGAGTAGAGGGAGTGGATCATCAGGTCCAGGAGCTGCCGGACCTCGGTCTGGAACTCGTGGCGTTCAGGGGTCTCGCTCATGGGCCTGTATTATAGGGCAGCCGACAGCGACGACGTGGGGAGGGTGACGTGCAATTCGGAATAGCCATGGCAACCTCGGCCGACTCGTGGAAGCTGGCGCAGCGGGCGGAGGATCTCGGCTTCACCCATGCCTGGTTCTACGACACGCAGATGCTCAGCGCGGACTGCTTCGTCGCCATGGGCGCGGCGGCGATCAAGACCTCGCGCATTCGCCTGGGCACCGGCGTGCTGATCCCATCCAACCGCATCGCGCCGGTGGCAGCCAACGCCTTCGCCTCGCTCAACAAGCTGGCGCCCGGGCGCATCGACATCGGCATCGGCACGGGCTTCACCGGGCGGCGCGCCATGGGCATGGGCGCGATCAAGCTGGCCGCCTTCGAGGAGTACATCCGCGTCATGACCGCGCTGCTGCGTGAGGAGACGGTCGAGGCGGAGCTCGAAGGCAAGCGGCACAAGATCCGCTTGCTCAACCCGGAGCTCGGGCTGATCAACACCAGGGATCCGATCGCCCTGCACATCTCGGCCTATGGGCCGAAGGGCCGAGCGCTCACCGCCAAGCTCGGCGCCGGCTGGCTCAACTTCGTCGGAGGTGTTGAAGCGGGGATCGACGGACTCCAGGACATGCAGAAGAGCTGGCAGGCTGCCGGGCGAGTCAAGCCCGACCTGTCGGCAACAGCGTTCGCCCTGGGCTGCGTTCTCGCGCCTGGTGAGCCGTACGATTCGCCCCGTGCCATGGCACAGGCCGGCCCGCGCGCAGCCGTGGTGCTGCACCGCGCCGCGGACGAGGCGATCGCCGGCTTGCCGAACTCCAGCCCGCCGCACCCCTCGGTCGCGGAGGCCGTGCGCGCCTATGTCGAGCTCGCCAAGACCTTCGAGCCCGACGACGCCAAGTACCTCAACAACCACCGCGGCCACCTGATGTTCGTCAAGCCGGAGGAGCGGCAATACGTGACCGCCGACCTGATCCGCACGACGAGCTTCACCGCGACCGAGCAGGTGCTGACCGAGCGGGTCGAAGCGCTGCGCGATGCCGGCTACACCCAGTTCACCGTGCAGATCGTGCCCGGCCAGGAGCAGGCGATCGAGGATTGGGCGCGGATCAAGCGGGCGTTCGGCGACCAGGGATGACGTGCGGCCGGTGTCAACGCGAGAACCCCGCCGACGCCGTCTTCTGCGACGAGTGTGGTGGCCGTCTCGATGCTGCGTGCCCGAGCTGCGGCGAGGCGAACCGGATGGGCGCGAAATTCTGCCGGAAGTGTGGCCACGGGCTCACCCGACCCGCCGAGGCCGGCTCGGCGTCCCCTCCAATTTCGCGGCGCCTGACAGTTACACGCCGCAACACCTCGCTGAGCGGATTCTCACCTCGAAGGCGTCCCTCGAAGGCGAGCGCAAGCAGGTCACGGTCCTCTTCGCCGACGTCAAGGGCTCCACAGAACTGATCGCCGACCGCGATCCCGAAGAGGCGCGCAAGATCCTCGATCCCGTCCTCACGCTGATGATGGACGCCGTCCATCACTACGAGGGCACCGTGAACCAGGTGATGGGCGACGGCATCATGGCGCTCTTCGGCGCGCCGCTCGCCCATGAAGATCACGCCGTGCGGGCGTGCTACGCCGCGCTCAGGATGCAGGACGCCGTGCGGCGCTACTCGGATGAGCTGCGCCGCGCGCAGGGCGTGGAGGTGCAGATCCGCGTCGGCGTCAACTCCGGCGACGTCGTGGTGCGCTCGATCGGCAGCGATCTCCGCATGGACTACACCGCCGTGGGCCAGACCACGCACCTGGCGGCGCGCATGGAGCAGCTCGCGGCGCCCGGCAGCATCCGGCTCACCGCCGAGACGCTGCACCTGGCCGAGGGCTTCGTCCAGGTCACCCCGCTCGGCCCGGTGCCGATCAAGGGGCTCGGCGAGCCGGTCGAGGTGTTCGAGCTGGTGGGGGCCGGCGCCGCCCGCACCCGCCTCGAGGCCGCGGCGCGGCGGGGGCTCACGCGCTTCGTCGGCCGGAACGCGGAGCTGGAGCAGCTCCGCGACGCCCTCGACCGGGCCAGCCTGGGGCACGGCCAGGTGGTCGCCGTGGTCGGGGAGCCGGGCGTGGGCAAGTCGCGTCTCTTCTGGGAGCTCACCCACTCCCACCGCGTGCACGGCTGGCTCATCGTGCAGTCCGCCTCGGTCTCCTACGGCAAGGCCACCGCCTACCTGCCCGTGATCGAGCTGCTCCGCGGCTACTTCGCGATCGAGAGCCGCGACGACCCGCGGAAGATCCGGGAGAAGGTCACGGGGAAGGTCCTGACGCTCGCCCCGGCGCTCGGGCCCGTCGTGCCCGCCTTCCTGGCGCTCCTCGACGTGCCGGTGGACGAGGCGTCCTGGCACGCCCTCGATCCGCTCCAGCGGCGCCAGCAGACGCTCGACGCGGTCAAGCGCCTGCTGTTGCGCGAGAGCGAGGTCCAGCCTCTGGTGGTGGTCTTCGAGGACCTGCACTGGATCGACGGCGAGACCCAGACCTTGCTCGATAGCCTCGTCGACAGCCTGCCCGCGGCGCGCCTCTTGCTCCTCGTCAACTACCGCCCCGAGTACAGCCACGCCTGGGGCGGCAAGACCTACTACCGCCAGCTCCGGATCGATCCCCTGCCGCCCGAGAGCGCCGACGAGCTGCTCGATGCGCTCCTCGGCACCGACGCGGCCCTCGGCCCGCTCAAGCAGCTCCTGGTCGAGCGGACGGAAGCGAATCCCCTCTTCCTCGAGGAGAGTGTGCGGGCCCTGGTGGAGACGGCGGCCCTGGCCGGCGAGCGCGGCGCCTACCGGCTCACCCGGCCCGTCGAGCACCTGAAGATCCCCGCCACCGTGCAGGCCATCCTGGCCGCGCGCATCGACCGCCTGGCGCCCGAGGCCAAGCGACTGCTCCAGGCGGCCGCCGTCATCGGCAAGGACGTGCCCATGCCGCTGCTCCTGGCCATCGCCGACGCGCCGGAGCACGAGGTGCGCGCCGAGCTCACCCACCTGCAGGCCGCGGAGTTCCTCTACGAGACCCGGCTCTTTCCGGACCTCGAGTACACGTTCAAGCACGCGCTCACGCACGAGGTGGCGTACCAGGGGCTGCTCCACGACCGGCAGCGCGCCCTGCACGCCCGCATCACCGAGGCCATCGAGCGGCTCTCGACCGAGCGCGTCGCCGAGCAGGCCGAGCGGCTGGCCCACCACGCCCTGCGCGGGGAGCTGTGGGAGAAGGCGGTCGCCTATCTCCGCCAGGCGGGGCTCCGGGCCATGGCGCGGGCGGCCAACCGCGAGGCCATTGCCCACCTGGAGCAGGCGCTCGGGGCCCTCCGCCGTCTCCCCGAGATCCGGGAGACGACCGAGCTGACCATCGACATCCGCATCGACCTCCGGAACGCGCTCCTCCCGCTCGGCGATCGGGCGCGCATGGGGGAGCACCTCCACGAGGCGGAGGTGCTCGCCAGGACGCTCGGCGACCAGCACCGGCTCGCGCGGATCGCCACCTTCATGGTGATCCAGTGCCTGATCACTGGCGACTACGACGAGGCCGTCAGATTCGGGCAGGAGGCCCTGAGCATCGCGCGAACCCTCGGCGATCGCTCGATCGAGGTGGTCGCAACGTCCTTCCTGGGCATGACGCACGCCGCCCGGGGCGAGTTCAGCGACGCGGCCACCTTCCTCGAGCGGAACGTCGCGCTCGAGGGCGACCTGCGCTACGAGCGCTTCGGGGCGCCCGTCATCCAGTCGGCGCTCTCGGGCGCCTGGCTCGCCGACGTGCTCTCCCAGCTCGGCCGGTTCGACGAGGCCATCGGGCACGCCGAGGCCGCCGTGCGGATCGCTGAAGCGGCCGATCATCCCTTCACGCTGTACATCGGGTTGTTCGATCTCGGCCGCGCCCACCTCCGTCGCGGGGATCTCCCACGCGCGACCCGGGTCCTCGAGCGGTGCCTCGACCTCTGCCGAACGTGGCAGATCGTCGTCGGGACACCGGTCGTCGCCGCGACCCTCGGCGCCGCCTACGCCCTCGCCGGCCGTGCTGACGAGGCGCTCCCGCTGGTCGCGGGCGCCGTCGAGGAGTTCCGCAGTCGCCAGATTCACAGCCGGCCGGCGTTCATTCTTCTGTGCGCGGGGATGACCTACCTCTCGGCCGGGCGGATCGACGAGGCCGCCAGCCACGCCCGAGAGGCACTGGCGCTCACCCGCCGGCTGGGGGCTCGGGGAAGCGAGGCCCACGCCCTCTGCCTCGCCGGTGACGTCGCGTCGACAGGCGGCGCCGAGGACGCTGAAGGCTACTACCGCGAGGCGCTGGCGCTCGCCGGCGAGCTCGGCATGCGCCCGCTCGTCGCCCACTGCCACCTCGGCCTCGGCAAGCTCTACCGCGCGCACGGGCAAGCGCGAGCAGGCGCAGGAGCACCTCACCACCGCGACGACGATGTACCGCGAGATGGACATGCGCTTCTGGCTGGAGCAGGCGGAGGCGGAGCTGTCCTGAATCACGAGCTGCAAGACAGTGCCGAGCAGCCAGCCTTGTGGCGCGCCCATTCGGGGCGCCGGCCCGCGAGCTCATCCTGCCCGGGCTGCTCGTCGTAGGGGCGCTCCAGCACCGTCATCAGACGGTCCATGACCGAGGCATCGCCGAGCTCCGAGCGCATCGATCGACTGCTGGGCAAGGTAGTTGCGCAACACGTACTTGGGATTGACGCGGTTCATGCGCTCGCGCCGATCGGACCCGGGCACCGCATCCTGTCGCGCACGAGCGATGTAGCGGCGCAGCCAGCCCGCCAGCGCGGCGCGCCGGGCCGGGTACGAGTGCGTCCTCGTCGTCAGAACGCCGTGCGCAGTGGTTCCACCAGGGCATCGTCGTCCGCTTCACCGACCGGCACGTCGGCCAGGTTGCGGAAGAACAATGTCATGTCGGTCTCGACCTGCTGCAGCAACTCGAAGAGCTCGCCCACCAGCTTGTCGTCGCCTTCCCGGTCGAGCGACAGCAGCCCGAGCTTGCCCGCCAGCATCCGGCTCGATTCGCGCTCGAGCGTCTCGCCGAACACCGCCAATCCCTGTTCCAGCGCCGCCTTGTCGTCGATCAACGGGAGCAGCGCATTGGCCAGCCGCACCAGGTTCCATTGCGCGATCGCCGGTTGATGGCCGTACCGGTAGCGCCGCCCCTCTGCATCGGTGGTGTTGGGCGTCCACCCCGGATCGAAGCCCTCGAGCCAGCCGTACGGGCCATAGTCGATGGTCAGCCCCAGGATCGACATGTTGTCGGTGTTCATCACGCCGTGGACGAACCCCACCCGCATCCATTCGGCGATCATCACGGCGGTGCGCCGGCAGATCTCCTCGAACCAGCGGGCGTACGCCGCCGTGGACGGCGCGCCGAGCTCCGGGAAGTGCATCGCGATCACGTAGTCGGCCAGCCGCTTGAGCGCATCCAGCTCCTGATTGGCGGCGAGAATCTCGAAATTGCCGAAGCGCACGAACGACGGCGCGACGCGACAGACGATGGCGCCCGGCTCGGCTTTCGGATGGCCGTCGTAGAACATGTCGCGCACCACCGATTCCCCGGTGGACACGAGGCTCAGCGCGCGCGTGGTCGGCACGCCGAGGTGATGCATGGCCTCGCTGCACATGAACTCGCGCACCGAGGAGCGCAGCACCGCGCGGCCGTCGGCGGTGCGCGAATACGGTGTCCTTCCGGCCCCCTTGAGCTGCAGGTCGTGGCGCGTCCCGTCCGGGCCCACGACTTCGCCGAGGGTGATCGCGCGACCGTCGCCGAGCTGCCCGGCCCAATGACCGAATTGGTGTCCGCCGTAGCGCGCCGCGTACGGCTGCATCCCGGGAAGCACCCGATTGCCGCCGAGCACCTCGGCGACCGGGCCGGTCGACGACCGCGGGGGCGACGCGCCCAGCATTCGGCCCACCGAATCGGACCAGGCCAGCAATGTCGGCGATCCCACCGGTGTCGGATCGACGCGCGTGTAGCAGGCGCCTCGCACCTGGCGAGGCACGTTGTGCAGCAGCGGATCGGCGGGCAGTTCCCGCACGAAGCTGTTGTCGAAGCTCAGCTCGCTCAGGTCGACCAGCCCGCTGCTATTGCTCACATTGCGCCTCACTGGTCGCTATTCCAGGACCACTCTGGGAAGTAGAACGAGACGACCCAGTTTGGCACATCGACGATCGAGCTGATGCGCAGATCCGCGCAGACGCTGCACAGCATGTACGCGTCGACGGGCGCATAGCCGAAGCGCCGGCTCAGCAGCTCGATCATCTCGGACACCGCCATGCGGGCCCCCGCCATGAGGTCCGGTCCGATGCCGGTCGTCACCTCGTAGCCCTTCTTGTCGAAATGGTTGGTGACCGGACCGGGCGTGACGTACCGTGGCGAGCGAAGATTGGCGCCCTTCACCAGATCGAATCTGAGGGTCACGTCGATCGGGCTCTCGATCGCCGTGCCGCAGACCTCCCCGTCGCCCTGCGCGGCATGCGTGTCGCCGACCGAGAAGATGCGCACCGTCGACCTCGATCGGCAGATACAGCTCGGCCCCTTCGGCGATGTCGCGGGCATCCATGTTGCCGCCGACATTGCGCGGCGGGATGATGCTGTGCAGGCCCGGGGCGGCCGGCGCGACGCCGATCGTCCCGGTGAAGGGCCGGAGCGGCACGCGCCCGCCAGGTCCGTACATCGCCGGCGCGAGGCCCGGATCATAGTTCCAGTGGTGCAGTCTCGCGTTCGGGAACTGATCGCTGAGCAACCCGAACCCGGGGATGTTTCCTGTCCAGCCCCAGCCCGACGGACGCAACGACAAGACCGTGATCTTGAGGGCATCGCCCGGCTTCGCGCCCTCCACGAACACCGGCCCCGTCACCGGGTTGACTCGGGCGAGATCGAGCTTTTCCAGGTCGGCCGCCGTCGAGGTCCGTGTGAGCTGCCCGGACGACGCGTCGACGGTTTCGAAATGCACGGTCTCGCCCGGCGCGATCTTCAGGCACGGCGGGAACGCGTTGTTCCAGCCGTGGTGGATATGCTCCTTGTGAATCGTGTGACGCCCTGGTCCGCTCATGCCGATCTCTTACACGGCCACGGTGAGCGCGCCGTCGATCACCAGGTTGGTGCCCGAAATCCGGCTGGCCATCGGGCTCGACATGAACACGACGCCGTTCGCGACTTCCTCCGGAGTCCCGAACTTGCCGGTCGGATTGACCTTGAGCGTCGAGTTGTACAGATCCGGCATGTTCTTCTCGATCGTCTGCCAGATGCCGCCGTCGAAATAGGTATTGCCGGGTGAGACGCAGTTCACGCGGATGCCTTTGGCGACGAGCTGCCGGCTCAATCCCTTCGCGTAGTGGATCAGCGCAGCCTTGATCGCGCCGTAGGAGCCGGCGGCGAAATCGACCTCGAAGCCGGAGACGCTCGAGATCAGCACGATCGAGCCGCCTGCCGATTTCTCGAGGAACGGCACGGCCGCCGCGACGGCATTGACGGTGTGCATCATGTCGGTGCGAAACGTTTTTCCCATGTGTCGGCCGAATCGCCGACGGCAAGCGCGCTCACGTTGCACACCAGCGCGTCGATGCCGCCCAGCTCGCCGGCGGTCGAAGTAATCCACGCCGTCAATGCGGGTCCGTCGGCCACGTCGAGCGCGCGCCCGAAGGCCTTGACGCCCTTGGCCTTCAGCGACGCGACCGCTGCGGCAACTTCGTCGGCCGTGCGCGCGCAGATCGACACGCTCGCCCCTTCGGCGGCGAACCCTTCGGCGACGGCCCGGCCGATTCCCTTGCTGCCGCCGGTGACGACTGCCCGTTTCCCTTTGAGTCCGAGATCCATGTCAGTTCTCCCCGTTTGTGGCTGAACGCATTGCTTTCCTTCTCAGGCGACGATGCGCTGGGTGAACAGCACATCGATCACCTGGGCAGCATACCCCAGCTGGCCTCTCGCCGCGTCGCGTCACGCCCGCGCCCCGCGGCGACCCCTCCGGCTGCAAGATCGCTTGCCTTCAGGCTCCCAATCGCGGATATTTCCAACACGCTCCAGGACCGCGAGCCCGAGGAGGGAACATATGGCGCGCTTCACGGTCAACGGCAAGGCTCTCGAGGTCGACGTCAATCCCAGCACGCCCCTGCTCTGGGTGATCCGAGAGCAGGTCGGCCTCACCGGAACCAAGTACGGCTGCGGCGTCGCGCAGTGCGGCGCGTGCACGGTGCACCTCGACGGCGCCGCGATCCGGTCCTGCGTGATGCCCGTCGCCGGGGCCGAGGGCAAGCAGATCACCACCATCGAAGGCCTCGCCACCGGCGGCGCCCTGCACAAGGTGCAGCAGGCCTGGCTCGAGTACCAGGTTCCGCAGTGCGGCTTCTGCCAGTCGGGCATGATCATGGCGGTGGCCGCCCTCCTGAAGGACAAGCCGACGCCGACCGACGCCGACATCGACGCGGGCATCACCAATATCTGCCGCTGCGGCACGTTCCAGCAGGTGCGTGAGGCCATTCACGCCGCGGCGAAGGCATAGGGGGAGCGGCCATGATCGCCAAGGCTCCGAAGATCGATCGCCGCTCCTTCATCGTCGGCACCGCCGCGGTCGGCGGTGGGCTCGTCCTGGGTCTGAACATTCCGTTCGGTCCGCTCGGCGGCAGCGTCGTCCGCGCTCAGGACGGCTCGCCCGAGATCACGGCCTGGGTGGTGATCCGCCCGGACGACACGGTCGTGATCCGGGTCGCGCGCTCCGAGATGGGACAGGGCACCCTCACCGGCCTCGCCCAGATGGTCGCCGAGGAGCTCGAGTGCGACTGGTCGAAGGTGACGACCGAATATCCCACGCCCGGCCAGAGCGTCGCGCGCAAGCGCGCGTGGGGCGACTTCTCCACGGGCGGTAGCCGCGGCATCCGCGAGTCGCATCAATACGTGCGCCAGGGTGGCGCCACGGCGCGGACGATGCTGGTCCAGGCCGCGGCTGACGGCTGGAAGGTGCCTGCCGCCGAGTGCAGCGCCGCCAACAGCGTGATCACGCACCAGCCCTCGGGCCGCACGACCACGTACGGCAAGGTCGCGGAGGCCGCCGCCAAGCTGACGCCGCCCGCCGAACGTGCCGCTCAAGGACCCGAAGGACTGGAAGCTCATCGGCAAGCCGGTGAAGCGCCTCGACACGATGGAGAAGCTGACCGGCGCCCAGGTCTACGGCATGGACCTGAAGCTGCCCGGGATGCTGAATGCCGCGATCAAGGACTGCCCGGTATTCGGCGGCAAGGTGAAGAGCTTCGAGGCCGCCAAGGTCACGGGCATGCCGGGCGTCCGGCACGTGCTGCAGGTCGGCGATTCCGCGGTCGCGGTGGTGGCCGACACCTGGTGGCAGGCCAAGACCGCCCTCGACGCCCTGCCCATCGTCTGGGACGAGGGCCAGAACGCCAAGGTGTCGAGCGCCCAGATCGCCGACATGCTGAAGGCCGGCCTCGACCGCCGACCAGGCCTTCGTCGGCAACAAGAACGGCGACGTGAACGCCGCCATCGCCGGCGCGGCCAAGAAGGTCGAGGCGGTCTACGCCTACCCGTTCCAGAACCACGCGCCGATGGAGGTGATGAACGCCACGGCGCGCTACACCGCGGATCGCTGCGAGGTCTGGGTGCCGACGCAGAACGGCGAGGCCGCGTTCGCGGCGACGCTGGCGGCGTCCGGCCTTCCGGCGGACAAGTGCGAGGTCTACAAGATCAATCTCGGCGGCGGGTTCGGACGGCGCGGCGCCTTCCACGACTACGTGACCCAGGCCGTCCTGATCGCCAAGCAGATTCCCGGCACGCCGGTGAAGATGATCTGGTCGCGCGAGGAGGACATGACGCACGGCCGGTACCATCCGGTCACGCAGTGCAAGCTGGTCGGCGCGTTCGACGCGAACAATAACCTCACCGGGCTGCATATGCGCATCTCGGGCCAATCGATCCTGGCAGCCGTGCGCCCGGAGGCGCTCCAGGATGGGCGCGACCCGGCCACCTTCCAGGGGCTCAACCCGACCGGGGAATTCGCGTTCGGCTACAGCGTGCCGAACCTCCTGATCGACCATGCCATGCGCAATACGCACGTCCCGCCGGGGTTCTGGCGCGGCGTGAACATCAACCAGAACGCCGATCTACCTCGAGTGCTTCATGGACGAGCTGGCCCAGGCCGTCGGCCAGGATCCGCTCGAGTTCCGGCGCAAGCTGATGACGCAAGCATCCCAAGCACCTCGCCGTGCTCAACGCGGTGGCCGACCGCGCGGGCTGGGGCAAGCCGGCGCCGCAGGGCGTGTATCGCGGCCTGGCGCAGATGATGGCGTTCAACAGCTACGTGGCGGCCTGCGCGGAGATCTCCGTCAGCGGCGGCGACAAGGTGAAGGTGCATCGCATCGTCTGCGCCACCGATCCCGGATACGCCGTCAACCCGGCCCAGATCGAGCGGCAGATCGCCGGGTCGTTCGTCTACGGGCTGTCGGCGCTGTTCATGGAGGAGTGCACGGTCAAGGACGGCCGCATCGAGCAGGAGAACTTCCACACGTACGACTCGATGCGGATCGCGCAGATGCCGAAGGTCGAGTCGATCATCATGCCGTCCGGCGGGTTCTGGGGCGGGGTCGGCGAGCCCACGATCTGCGTCGCGGCGCCGGCGGTCCTCAACGCGTTCTTCGCCGCGACGGGCAAGCGCCTCCGCACGATCCCGCTGAAGCACCACGGCATCACGATGGTGTAAGTGATGCAGAGGGCCCTGGCGGCGGCGATCGGGCTCGCCTCGATCGCCGCCGCCGTGGCAGCGTCAGCGGAGCCGCCGGCCGGCGCCGCGGCGTGCTCGGGGTGTCATCCCGCATCGGCGCGGGTGACGTCTCCCGTGCCGCGGCTCTCCGGGCTCGATCGGGCGGCGATCATCAAGGCCATGCAGGACTTCCGCTCGGGGCAGCGGCCCGCCACCGTCATGGACCGGATCGCCAAGGGCTTCACCGACGAGGAGATCCAGGCCATCGCCGCCTGGTACGCGACACAGCGGTGAAAGCGGACCGCCGCGCGTTCCTGAAGCTCGGTGTCGCGGCTACGGCCTCCATTGCGTGCTTCCCCGCTCGTATCTTCGCGCAGGGGGCCGCCCCGCGCGTCGCGGTCGTCGGGGGCGGCTTCGCGGGTGCGAGCTGCGCCCGCGCCCTTCGGCAGGCGGATCCGCGCATCGCTGTGACGCTGATCGAGCCGAGCGTCGCGTTCACCGCTTGCCCGTTCAGCAATTCGGTGATCGGCGGCCTGCGAGAGCTTTCCGCGCAGCAGTTCACCTACGACCGCGTCGCCGCCGACGGCATCGCCATCGCCCGCACGAGCGCCACCGCCGTCGACGCCCAGGCGCGGTCGGTCACACTCGCGGACGGCACGCGCCTGCCGTACGACCGGCTGATCCTGGCGCCCGGCATCGACATCCGCTGGGGCGCGCTGCCGGGCTACGACGAGGCGGCGGCCGCGCGCATGCCCCATGCCTGGCGCGCGGGCGAGCAGACCCTCCTGCTGCGCCGGCAGCTCGAGGCCATGCCGGACGGCGGACTCGTCGTGATCTCCGCACCGGCGAATCCGTTCCGCTGCCCGCCGGGGCCCTACGAGCGCGCAAGCCTGATCGCGCACTATCTCAAGGCGAAGAAGCCGCGCTCCAAGCTGATCGTGCTGGACGCCAAGGACGCGTTCTCCAAGCAGCGGCTGTTCCAGGCCGCCTGGGCCGAGCTGTACCCGGGCCTGCTCGAGTGGGTGCCGCTGTCCAAGGGCGGCAACGTCACCTCGGTGGACGCCGCGACCCTCGAGCTCGTGACCGACTTCGGCCGGCACAAGGCGGCGGTGGCCAACGTCATCCCGCCGCAGAAGGCGGGGCGCATCGCCGATGCGGCGGGCGTCGCCGACCGCACCGGCTGGTGCCCGATCGATCCGGCGACGTTCGAGTCGAAGCTCGTGCCCGGCATTCACGTGATCGGTGACGCCGCCATCGCCGGCGCCATGCCGAAGTCGGCCTTCGCCGCAAACTCACAGGCCAAGACGTGCGCGGCGGCGGTCGCGCGGCTGCTGACGGGCGCGGCGCCGTCCACGCCCAAGCTGATCAATACCTGCTACAGCCTGGTGGCGCCCGACTACGGGATCTCGATCGCCGGGGTCTACGCGCCGTCGGGCGGACAGCTCGCCGAGGTGCCCGGCTCGGGCGGCGTCAGCCCCACCGACGCGCCGCGCTCGACGCGCGCGGCCGAAGCCGTGTACGCCGAGGCCTGGTTCCGCACCATCACCGCCGAGGTCTTCGGGTGAGGCTAGACGCGATGAGGGCCCATCTGCTTCGTTGGCGCCCTCCGTCCACCTGTGCCACGTAACCGCGTGAGACCTTAATCGGGCCGACGAACTCTTCGTCTGCGGGGCCCTAGAACATGGCCCCACACTCCCCTACGCGAGTACGCCTCGCGTGCGGCCATCGGGCGCCGCCTCGCAGCTGAACCCTTCTCATCGCTCTAGCCGGCATTTCTCCGATCGGCTCCTCGCGGCCGCGCTCCTCGCGGCCTGCTGCCTGGTCGGTGTGGCGCATGCGAACGATGCGATCCCCGCGTCGCTCACCGGCGCCAAGGGCGATCCCGCGCGGGGCCGCGCCATCGTCGCCAACCGCCAGGTCGGCCTGTGCCTGCTCTGCCACAGCGGGCCCTTCCCGGAGGAGCGGTTCCAGGGCAATCTCGCGCCCGATCTGAGGGGAGCGGGGCAGCGATGGTCCGAGGGCCAGCTCCGGCTCCGGATCGTCGATTCCGGCCGAATCAACCCGGCGACGATCATGCCGGCGTATCATCGAACCGAGGGACTCGTGCGGGTGGCGCCGGCCTGGCGCGGCAAGCCCGTCCTGAGCGCGGAGCAGATCGAGGACGTGGTGGCATTTCTGATGACATTGAGGGACTGAGGGACTGAATGGAGCGACACGCTTCCCGCCGAGAATTTCTTTGGACCGCCGGAGGCTGCCGCGGCCGGTCTGGGTCTTGCGGCGATCATCGCGGTCGAGCCGGCGCGCGCGACCCCCGTGGCGATGCAGGAGGCCATCCGCAAAGTGGTGGGCTCCGCTCGCGTCAACACGGGCAGGGTCAAGCTCGAGTTGCCTCCCCTGTCGGAGAACGGCAATGCCGTGCCGCTCACGGTCAGCGTCGAGAGCCCGATGACCGAGGCCGACCACGTGAAGGCCATCCACGTCTTCACCGAGAAGAACCCGCAGCCGGACGGTCGTCAGCATCCGCCTCGGGCCGCGCGCCGGACGCGCGCGCGTGGCGACCCGCATCCGCCTGGCCGACACCCAGACCGTCGTCGCGATCTGCGAGCTGAGCGACGGCTCGTTCTGGTCCGAGCGCGCGGACGTCGTCGTGACCCTCGCCGCGTGCCTCGAGGAGCTCTAGCCGTGGCGAACGCCCTGATCAACGTGCCGGCGCGGGCTCGACGCGGCGAGATCATCGAGATCAAGACGCTCGTCTCGCACCCGATGGAGACGGGATACCGCCGCACCCAGCTCGGCGCGCCGATCCCGCGCGACATCATCAGGCGGTTCGTCTGCACCTACAACGGCACGGAGGTCTTCAGCGCCGACCTCCACCCGGCGATCAGCGCGAATCCCTACTTCGCCTTCTCGACGGTCGCCACCGAGAGCGGCACCATCGCGTTCCACTGGACCGGCGACAACGGCTTCTCGGTGACCGAGTCGGCCGCCATCGTCGTCGACTAGCGCGATGATAGGGCCCATCTGCTTCGTTGGCGCCCTCGACAGCCGGCTCAACGTACAGAAAGTACGCGCCTCGCCGGCTGCCTTCGGGCGCCGCCTCGCAGCTGACCTTCTCATCGCACTAGCCGCGTTTATCCGACGGACTCCTAGGTGCGGCGGCTCTGGGCCGTGCTGGGGCCATGGCGATGGCGGCGTCGGCCTTCGCCGCCGAGGCTCCGCCTGCCGATCGCAAATCCGGCTACGACTTCATGAGCCGCGAGACGCGCGCGATGCAGGACGACGACACCGCCAATCCCGGCCTGCTCTGGGTGCTCGAGGGCGAGACGCTGTGGAGCCGGAAGGCCGGCGCCGCCGGCCGCGCCTGCGCCGACTGCCACGGCGATGCCCGGACCAGCATGAAGGGCGTGGCCGCGCGCCATCCGGCGTTCGACGCCGTCAAGGGACGGCCGGTCACCCTCGAGCAGCGCATCAATCAGTGCCGCGCCGATCGGCAGCAGGCGCCGCCGCTCGCCTGGGAAAGCCGCGAGCTGCTGGCGCTGACCGCGTACGTGGCGCGCCAGTCGCGCGGCCTGCCGATCGACATCGCGATCGACCCGCGCACGCAGCCGTTCCTCGACGCCGGCCGCGCCACCTGGGATCGGCGCCAGGGCCAGCTCAACCTCGCGTGCAGCCAGTGTCACGACGCCAACTGGGGACGCCAGCTCGCGGGCAACGTCATCCCGCAGGCGCACCCGACCGGCTATCCGCTCTACCGGCTGGAGTGGCAGGGCCTCGGCTCGCTCGAGCGCCGGCTGCGCGGCTGTCTCGCCGGGATCCGCGCGGAGCCGTATGACTACGGCGCCCCCGAGCTCGTCGACCTCGAGCTGTTCCTGATGTGGCGGGCGCGGGGATGCCGCTCGAGGCGCCCGCCGTGCGGCCCTGACCGCGCTCTGTCTTGCGTCGTTGCCGGTCGATGTAATACGATCGTGCCCATGAAGACACTCACGGTGCGGCTGCCCGAGGCGCTCGTCGCCGAGATCGAGGCCGAGTCGCGCGGGCGCAACCTCTCGAAATCCGACGTCGTGCGGGAACGCCTGAGCGTCTCCCCTCGGCGCCGGCGCACCGCGTCGCTCGACGCCATCGCCGATCTCGTCGGGTCGGTGGGCGGCTTGCCGGTCGACCTGAGCAGGCGGAAGAAAGCGTATCTCAAGGCGACCGGCTATGGCCGGAAGCGTCCTCGTTGATGCGGGCTTTCTCGTCGCTCTGCTGAGCCGACGCGACGCGCACCACGGCTGGGCGGCTACGCTTTCGTCGGGACATCCGCCGCCCTGGCGGACCTGCGATGCGGTCTTGTCGGAAGCATTCCATCTTCTCGGGACGCGTGGCGGCGCTGCCGCTTGCCGCGCTTCTGAAGCGTCGCGCCGTCGTCGTCGGCTTCGATCTGGGCGAGCAGATGGAGCCGGTGTTGATGCTCATGGGCAAGTACGCGGGCGTGCCGATGAGCCTCGCCGATGCCTGTCTGGTGCGCATGAGCGAGACGCTCCCCGACCCTCTCCTGCTCACCACGGACGCCGACTTCCGCATCTACCGGCGCCATGGCCGTCAGGCGATTCCCACCGTGCTGCCGTAGTGACGATGACGAAGTCGCGAGCGACGGCTGAGCACGCGGTCAACGCCTCGCCTGGCGAGGCGGAGTCCGCCTATGCCTGGACGCGCCTCCTTGCGGCGCTCTTGCTGTCGACGATCGGCGGGGTCGGCATGTGGTCGGTCATCGTCGCCCTGCCGGCGGTGCAGGCGGAGTTCGGTGTCGCGCGCTCCGATGCGTCGCTGCCCTACACGATGACGATGATCGGCTTCGGCGTGGGCAGTGTCCTGATGGGCCGGCTCTCCGATCGCTTCGGGATCATCTTGCCGGTCGCGGGCGGGGCGATCTCCCTCAGCGATCGGCTACGTCGCGGCGAGCGCGGCGGCGAACCTCTGGCAGTTCACCCTGGCTCAGGCCCTGTTCGTGGGCGTCGCCAGCTCCGCGACGTTCGGGCCGCTGCTCGCCGACACCTCGCTCTGGTTCACCCGCCGTCGGGGCATGGCGGTGGCCATCTTTGCGAGCGGCAACTATCTCGCGGGCACGGTCTGGCCACCGATCATCCAGCACTTGATCGAGAGCGTGGGCTGGCGCCAGGCGCACGTCGGCATCGCCCTGTTCTGCGCGGTGACCATGTTGCCGCTCACCCTGGTGCTGAGGAGACGCTCGCCCCTGACCGAGCCGGCATCATCCGCGAGCTCGCCTGCCCGCATCGTGGTCGCCGCGACCGCTGGGGCTGTCGCCGCGCGCGCTGCAGGCCGTGCTCGTCATCGCCGGTCTGAGCTGCTGCGTCGCGATGTCGATGCCGCAGGTCCACATCGTCGCGTACTCCGGCGATCTCGGCCACGGCGCCGCGCACGGCGCGCAGATGCTGTCGCTGATGCTGGGCTTCGGCATCGTGAGCCGGCTCGCCTCGGGGTCATCTGTGACCGCATCGGCGGCCTGCGCACGCTGCTGCTCGGCTCGAGCCTGCAAGCCCTGGCGCTCTTGCTCTTTCTGCCCTTCGAAGGACTCGTCTCCCTCTACGTCATCTCGGCGGTCTTCGGCCTGTCTCAAGGCGGGATCGTGCCCGCCTACGCCGTCATCATCCGGGAGTATTTCCCCCGAACGAGGCCGGGGTGCGGGTCAGCATGGTGCTGACGGCCTCGCTGATGGGCATGGCGCTCGGCGGCTGGATGTCCGGAGTGATCTTCGACCTGACCGGCTCCTATCAGGCCGCGTTCGTCAATGGCGTCCTGTGGAATCTGCTGAACATGGCGATCGCCCTGTGGCTGCTGCGGCGGTCGGCGGGCTATAGCCCCATGTCGCCGGCCAGGGCCGCCACGTCGGGCACGCGCTCGAGGTCGAGCACGCCGGTCGTAGAGCGCCTCCGCCCTCGCCCTGCCCCCAGACCGGCGCGGCCAGGTCGAGGAACTTCCTCCGCACGGCCTCAGGCGGGTGCGGGTGCTCGGCCTCGCCCCGGTGAAAGTCCGCGTGCTCCGACATCTGCGTGCCGTCGGCGAGCACCACGGTCACCTCGGTCGGCTGCCGCCCGGGGAACGCGCGCGTGAAGTCGGGATCCTCCGCCACCGCCACGCGGCGCGCCAGCGCCTGGATCCGCGGGTCGGCCACGGCGGCCGCGTCGTAGTTGTCGAGGCCCGACCGGCCGTGACAGAGGAGCGACGCCACCGCGAAGGGCAGCGAGAAGCGAGCGCCGAACTCCGAGCGGACGTCCGTGTGGCCGAGGCTCGCCGCCATGGCATAGGTCCGCACGCGGATGGCCTGGATGGACTCCGGCGGGAGCGGGCGCCGGGCCATCAGGACCTCGACGCAATCGAGCGCGCCGTGGATGTAGCGCCCGCACGCGTGGACCTTGATGAACCCGCGCGGCAGCAGGAACTCCTCGCCGAGCCCGCGCACCGCCGCCTCGGGGTCGAAGCGGTCGGCGTAGATCCCGCCGTACACGGACGCGACTCCGTCGGGCTCGCCCGTGAACCCGCTCTGCACCAGCGTGTGCGCGAGCCATCCCATCGACCCGCTGAGGCCGGTGTAGACGTTGCGCACCGTGGCGCCCGTGGTCAGCGCGCGGCGGCTGGCGGCCACGCCGAGCGTGGCGCTCACGTTGATGATCTGCGCGGGTGGCGGCGGGGTCGTAGCCGAGCAGGCGGGCGAGCGCCACCGCCGCGCCGATGGTGCCGAAGGTGCCATGCGGGTGGACGGCCAGCCGCGTGGCCGACGCCCGCTTGATGCGCGCGCTCACCTCGTAGCCGACGACGAAGGCGGCGAGAAGATCGCGCCCGGACCGGGCGTCATGCTCGGCGAGGGCCCACGCGAGCGGGATGACCTGGATGCCGGGATGGCCATTGGCGTAAAGATTCCCCTCGTTCATGTCGATCCAGGTGCCGGCCGTGCCATTGAGCAGGGCGGCGCTCGCGGGATCGGCGCGCCGGCCGGCGCCGATCACCGAGGCGCGGCCCGGCCGCGCGTCAGCCAGGTGGCGCGCGACGAATTCGCGCATCTCCGGGACCTGCATGCCGTGGACGGTCACACCGAGGCTGTCGGCGATCACCAGGCAGGCGCGCTCGCGCACGGCGGGCGGCAGCGCGTCGAGCGACGCGGTGGCGGCCCACGCGCTGAGGCGATCGAGGTAGTCCACGCTCAGACGGCCGCCCGCGCCTCGCGGCGCTCGAGCTTGGCGAGCATGTGCTCGCCGGCCAGGATCGGCGCGTACCGCGGCGGGTGATCCGCGTCGGTGCAGGTGGGCAGGCACGCCACCTGGGCGTCGTAGTTGGGATGGAGGAAGAATCCCACGGTCTGCCGGCGGCTGCCCGTCGCCTGCTCGCGCGGCGGATTGACGACGCGATGGACGGTGGACTTCCACCGATCGTTCGTCCAGCGCCCCATCATGTCGCCGAGGTTGACGACGAAGTGGCCCGGGGCCGGGCGCACGTCGTGCCACGCGCCGTCGGGCAACAGCACCTGAAGGCCGCCGGGCGCATCGTTGACCGCCAGGATCGTGAGGCTGCCGAAATCCGTGTGCGGGCCGGTCCGGAGCTGGCCCGGCAGCGGCTCGCCCGACGGCTCGGGATACAGGTTGCTCGGACAGGTGCTGAAGTGGCGGTCGATCGCGCCGTCGAACCAGGCCTCCGGGCAGGCCGAGCGCCAGCGCGAAGATGCGCATCAGGTCGCGGGCGAGCCGCTCCTGGGCCCGGTAGTACGCGGCGAAGACCTCGCGGAGCTCCGCTGGACGCGCGGGCCACACGTTCGGCGCGTAGACCTTGGCCGCGCCCGGGAAGCGCCGGAAGTGCGCGGCCCAATCGTCGAGCGGACCGATGAAGAACTGCTCGCGCAGATCGGGTGGCGTATCGAGCCCGTAGGTGCGCCCGAGGCTCTTGCTGGCGAGTGCGCTGTAGCCCCGCGGAATCCCGGATCGTCGGAGCGCACGGCGAGCTTCTCCGCCAGCGGCAGGTCGAAGAAGGCCATCGACACGTCGAAGACCCGGCGCACCAGCGCGTCAGGGACGCCGTGGCCCGCGATGACGAGGAAGCCGATCCGCTCGCACGCCGCCCTCACGGCATGCGACGACGCGCCTCGTGCCGGCAGGATCGCCGGCCAGGTACGGCCCGATGTCGATGACGTCAATCGCCGCCTCGGCCATGACCGCTCCCTTTCAGGTGCGCAGCGCGAGCGAGATCCGCCGCGGCGCCCGGTGCATTGTAGCCCGGCGCGAGGGCGAGGCCCTCGCCTCGGCGAAGAAAATTGACCTAGTGCCCGAGGTTCTCGGCCGGGATGCTACCCTATCGGCACGGCACGAGGAGGCAATGACGCCTGTCACCGTGAGTTGGCCGTTCCCCGGCTTCGCCGCCCAGCCTCGTGGCGCCGATGCAGCAGCCCGCCCTCCGCTCGTGACACCGCCCGCCGCCGATCCGCCCCCGATCTCCGCCGGCCGCAAGTGGGCCATCACCCTCACGGTCATGGTCGTGGCCTTCATGCAGATCCTCGACACCAGCGTGACCAATGTCGTGCTGCCGCACCTGCAGGGGTCGCTCTCGGCGGGGCTCGACGAGGTCTCGTGGGTGATCACGTCGTACCTGGCCGCCAATGCCATCGTCATCCCGGCCACCGGATGGCTCGTCGCCGTGTTCGGGCGCACGCGGTTCTTCCTGATCTGCTGCACGCTGTTCACGGTCAGCTCGTTCATCTCCGGCGCCGCGCCCGACCTCACCACGCTGATCGTGGCCCGCATCTTCCAGGGCCTCGGCGGCGGGCCGATCATCCCGCTGTCGCAGGCCATCCTCTGGGAGATCTTCCCCATCCACCAGCGCGGCGTGGCCATGGCGGTGTGGGGCGTCGGCTTCATCCTCGGGCCGATTCTGGGGCCCACGGTCGGCGGCTACCTGGCCGACGAGTGGTCGTGGCGATGGATCTTCTACATCAACCTGCCGGTCGGGATCCTCGGCTTTGCCCTGGCCAAAGCCTGCCTGTTCGACTCGCCGTTTCAGCGCAAGCCCGGGCGGATCGACGGGTGGGGCCTCGGTCTGATGGTCGTGGGCTTCGGGTGCCTGCAGCTCGTGCTGGACCGGGGCGAGCGCGAGGAGTGGTTCGACTCCTCCATGATCGTGACGATGTCGGTCATCGCGGTGTGCGCGCTGGCGGGCTTCCTGATTCGCGAGCTGATGGCCCACGATCCCATCCTGGATCTCTCGGTCTTCACCGACCGCAACTTCGCCACGGGCGCGACGCTCATCACCGTCATCGGCTTCGGCATGTTCTCGAGCATGCTGCTGGTCGCCGTGTTCACGCAGAAGCTCCTGGGCTACGACGCGTGGACCGCGGGCCTCGTGCTGGCCCCGAGCGGCCTCGGCAATGTCCTGTCGCTCTTCGCGTCCGGCATCGTGATGCGGGTCGACCAGCGGCTGATGCTGGGGTTCGGCTGCCTCTTGAACGCCGTCAGCCTGTACATGATGACGTCGCTCACGCTCGGCATGGACTACTGGGCGCTCGCGTTCCCGCGCCTCGATCCAGGGCATCGCGGTCGGCTTCATCTTCGTGCCGCTGTCGACGCTCACCCTGGCCACCATCCGGCGCGACAAGCTCGTCAATGCCACCGCGGTCTACGGCATGATGCGCAATATCGGCGGCAGCGTGGGCATCGCGCTGGTCACGACGCTCCTGGCCCAGCGCAGCCAGTTCCACCAGGCCACGCTGGTGAGCCACGTCAACGTGTGGGACCCGGAGACGCGCGCCCGCATGGCCACCTGGACGCACCACTTCGCGACGCAGGGGACGGATGCCTTCACCGCCGAGCGCCGGGCGGTGGCCATGCTCTATCGCGAGACGGTGACGCAGGCCCAGCTCCTGGCCTACACCGACGATTTCTGGCTGCTCGCGCTGCTGTTCGCCGCGGTCCCGCTCCTGCTCCCGTTCATGCGCCGCATCCGGCTTTCGCCGCCGCCCGCCGGGGCGCCCGGCGAGCCGGAGCGCCGGAACGCTGCCGGAGACGAAGCCTTGCGCGAAGCCCCCGATCACATGTAGATATGGGCTCCGGGAGGAACCGCTCAATGGACCTGATCCAGACCACACCGATCACGGGGCCGAAAGCCTGGCGAGGGGCCGATTTGGCCCGCGACACCTCGTGGATCGTCACGCTGACCGATGCGGACATCGCCGACCTCGATCGGGCGCTCGCCGCCGCGCGCGCGAGCGGCCGGCTGCTCGCGGAGATCGACCGCGCGAGCTTTCCCTCACCGTGATGCGGCCGCGGCTGGAGCAGGCGGTGGCCGAGATGCGTGACGGCCGCGGCTTCCTCCTGCTGCGCGGCCTGCCCGTCGAGCGCTATAGCGACGACGACGTCGGACTGATCTTCTGGGGCATGGGGCGCTACATGGGCGGGCCGCTCCACCAGAACCCGCAGGGCGATCTGCTGGGCCACGTCTACGACCACGGGCGGACCTACGGCAATATCGACGTGCGCGGCTACGAGACCAATGCCGTATCTGCCGTACCACACCGACGCCGGCGACATGGTGGGATTGCTCTGCCTTCGCCGCGGGCTCGAGGGCGGGCTCAGCAGCATCGTCAGCTCGGTCACCGTGCACAACGAGATCCTGGCCCATCATCCCGAGTACCTCGGGCTGCTCTACAACGGGTTCTACTACATCCGCCGCGAGGCTGCGCTGACGGAGCGCGGCATCTCCGAGCGCCCCATCCCGATCTTCGGCTGCAGGGACGGCGTGGTGAGCTGCCGCTACATCCGCAACCAGATCAATGCGGGGGCGGTGAAGCGCGAGGTGCCGCTGACCCGGCTCGAGCAGGCCGCGCTCGACTATCTCGACGAGCAGACGCGCCGGGCCGACCTGCGCCTGGACATGGATCTGCGGGCGGGCGACATCCAGTTCATCAACAACTACACGACCCTGCACTCGCGGACGGGCTTCGTGGACGGCCCCTTGCCCCATCAGAAGCGCCACATGCTGCGGCTGTGGCTGAAGTTTCCGCAGACGTGGCCGCTCGGTCCCGATTTTCCGTCACACATGGGCTACAAGCCCGCGCAGGACACTCCTATCCTCGTCGAGTCGGAGGTGTAACCTCCATGCCCAAGGTCCTGACCCAAGCGCAGGTCGACGCATTCGAGCGCGACGGCTGCCTCTACCCCGTCCGCGCGATGAGCGCCGAGCGCGCGCAGCACTACCGCCAGAAGTTCGACGCGCTCGAAGCGCGCGTCCCCGACATCAAGAAGATGAAGACGAAGTCGCACCTGCTCTGCCCGTGGGTCCTCGAGATCGCCGAGGACCCCACATCCTCGACACCTTCGAGGACTTGATCGGGCCCAACTTCCGCTGCTGGAGCATGGCCTGGCGGGTGAAGAAGGCCGACAACGAGACCTTCGCCGGCTGGCACCAGGACGGCGCCTACGGGGCGCGAACCCCGTCGTGCTCGGGGCCCTGGCCCTGGCGGAGTGCGGGGTCCAGCAGGGCTGCCTGCGCGGCGTCCCCGGCTCGCACAAGTGGGGCGTCCTGACGCACGAGACGAGCGAGGATCCGAAGAGCATTCTCGCCAAGGGCCAGTACATCACCGATCCGTTCGACGAATCGAAGGCGGTGGACTTCGTCCTTCAGCCGGGGAGATGGTGATGTTCAACAACATGCTCGTGCACGGGTCCGGCACGAACCTCGGCCCCGACCGGCGCTACCTCTTGCTGGTGGAGATGCTGCCGACCTGGGCCAGCGCGCCCAAGGTTCGCCAGTCCGCCATGCTGATGCGCGGCGTCGACACCTATGGCACGTTCGACGACGAGCCCCGGCCCGACGCCGAGTGGTCGCCCACCGCGGTCGCGAACTGGACCAAGGTCGCCAACGCGCGCGGCAAGCTCATCTTCGCGGACGGCAAGGTTGCCCCGAGCGAAGCCTATGGAGGGACGCGCGCGGCGACATAGAGCGGCGCGGCGACGGTGCTACTGGTGGCGCTCCTCCACAACGTCTTCCTCGACCGGTTCATCGCCGGCTTCACCGTCGGCGCCGTCAAGTAGCAATCGCGCCAAAACTTAAACTTAGGAGTGAATTCGGTCCCGCTGGTAAAGTGAAGCGTCTCGGTTCCTCTGTCTCAAGGTGAGGGAAGCGCCAGGCAACCAGTGGAGCGGTGCGAACCGGCGCGAGCGGCTGGCCATGAACTCTGCCGCGCCCCGGGACGAGAATACGAGGATGTGACAGAGCCGATCCCGCGTCACCCTTCCGACCGACTTCCTGAATGCTTCCTGACCTCCCTGGCTGGACTTCTGGCGGTTCCGAGCCGCGCAACCCTCGCGGCGTTGCTGGACGGCCAGTATCACGTCTCTCTCGTAGTCCTCTCCATCTCGGTCGCCATTCTCGCCGCCTTCGCGGCGTGGGCGGTGGTGGACCGGATCGCCGTGTCCCGGAGCCGATGGACGCGGTGGCTCTGGCTCTGGGCCGGAGCCGACGTCCTCGGGACCGGGATCTGGGCGATGCACTTCATCGGCATGCTGGCGTTCGTGCTGCGCCACGCCGGTGACCTATCGCTTCTGGATCACCCTGGCGTCGGCCGTCCCGGCGGTGCTCGGCAGTGCCGTGGCGCTCCAGATCATGAGCCGGGAATCGATCACCTGGTGGCGGCTCCAGGCTGGGCAGCCTCGGCGCTGGCGCGTCGCGATCGGCACCATGCACTACGTCGGCATGGAAGCGCTCACGGTCGACGCGACCATGCACTACCGGCCGGGGATGTTCGCGCTGTCGATCGGCGTGGCCTACCTGCTGTCGATGCTGGCGCTGCACGGGCGATTCGTGGCGAACCGGCACGGTCTGTCCTCTGTGGCGCCGCGTGGGAGGCGCCACGGTGATGGGCGTCGCGGTGGCGGGGATGCACTACACCGCGATGGCCGCCGCGCACTTCCACGCGACCGCAGGTCACGCGGTGCAACCGGGCGCCCCGCCGACGCTGCTGGCCGTCCTCATCTGCCTCTTCGTGCTGGTCATTCTCGGCGTGACGCTCCTCGGCACGATGGTGGACCGCAAGTTCATCACGGCGTCCGATTCCCTGATGGAGACGGGGATTCGTCACGCCACGGTGCTGCGGACCATGGTCACATGGCCTCATCACCTTCGATGCCGCCGGGCGCATCGAGACGGTCAACGCCTCGGCGGAGCGGTTGTTCGGTTATGCCGAGGCGGAGTTCCTGACGCTGACGGTCGACGAGGTCGTCCCCGGCTGCTCCACCTACATCGCGCTCCGCGCCGATCCCGCTGGCCCACCCGACACCGGCTCCACCTTCGAGGCCTCCGGCCACACGCGGGACGGCCGCGCGGTCCCGATCGAGCTGGCCATCAGCCCCATGATGATCAGCGGCCGGGCGCTGTTCAGCGCGGTGATTCGCGACATCACCGAGCGGAAGGAGGCGGAGGCCACCCTCAAGCTCCGGCTCGAGGAGGTCGAACGGGCCCGTGGCCATGCCGCCGCGCAGGCCATGGAGCTGCGGCGCCAGGCGGAGGAGCTGGAAGTCGCGCGCGACCGAGCCGAGGCGGCGGGCCCGCGCCAAGAGCGAGTTCCTGGCCAACGATGAGCCACGAGATCCGCACGCCGATGAACGGCGTGATCGGCATGACCGGGCTGCTGCTCGACACGCGCGCTGACGCCCGAGCAGCGCGAGTACGCGCGAGACGGTCGCGCAGCTCCGGCGAGGCGCTGCTCGCGCATCATCAACGACATCCTCGACTTCTCGAAGATCGAGGCGGGCAAGCTCGACATCGAGCCGATCCCCTTCGATGCCCGCACGGTGGCCGGCGACGTCATCGACCTGCTGCTGCCGGCGGCGGAGGCCAAGGGCGCTCGAGCTGGCGGTCCGCATCGATCCGGGGCTGCCGCGTCACGTGCGTGGGCGACCCGGGCCGCATCCGGCAGGTCCTGCTCAACCTGGTGGCCAACGCCATCAAGTTCACCGAGCGCGGGCATGTCCTGATCGAGATGACGCGGGCGACGTGCTGGAGACCGACGCGGCGCTGCGCATCGCGGTGACCGATACCGGCATCGGCATCGGCGAGGCGAGCCGCAGCCCGGCTGTTCACGGAGTTCAGCCAGGCCGACGCCTCCACCACCCGGAAGTACGGCGGCACCGGCCTGGGCCTGGCGATCTCCAAGCGCCTGGTCGAGTTGATGGGGGCGGATCGGGGTGGAGAGCACGCCGGGCGCCGGGTCGACGTTCTGGTTCGAGCTGCGGCTGCCGCTCGCGCCGATCCCCGCGGCCGAGCCGCCGGCCAGCGACCTGAGCGGGCTGCGGGTCCTGATCGTGGATGACTCGGCCATCAATCGGACGGGGCTGCAGCGGCAGACGGAGGGCTGGGGCATGCGCGCGTCGACCGCGGTCGACGGGCGCGACGCGCTGGCGCGCCTCCGGGAGGCGGCCGCGGCGGGCGAGGCCTTCGACATCGTCATCGTCGACTTCCACATGCCGGAGATGGACGGGGTCGAGCTCGCGCGCCAGATCCGGGCGGATGCCGCGATCGGCGCCGTGCGGCTGCTGCTCCTGACCTCCTCGGCCCGGCGGGGCGATGGCGCCGGGGCCCGGGCCGCGGGATTCGACGGGTTCCTGGTCAAGCCGGCGCCCCCCGATGCCCTGCGCAAGGTGCTCGAGGCCATGCAGGTCCAGCCCGCGGATCGCGCGAGTACCGCGATGGTCACCCGCCACGCGGTGGCGGAGCCGCTCGTGGCTCCGCCGGTGGCGGCGCCGGCGCCCTCCCCCGGCTGCCGCGTGCTGCTCGCCGAGGACAACGCGGTCAACCAGCGCGTGGCGGTGCGGATGCTGGAGCGCCTCGGCTGTCGGGTGGATGTGGCCGGCAACGGGCTCGAGGCCCTCGATCTGTCCGGCCGCCTGCCCTACGACATCATCTTCCTCGACTGCCAGATGCCCGAGCTCGATGGCTACGGGGCCGCGCGCGCGATCCGGGAGCGCGAGGCGGGGGACCCGGGTCCCGATCATCGCGCTGACGGCCAATGCGATGGATGGCGACCGCGAGGAGTGCCTGGCCGCGGGCATGGATGACTACCTGAGCAAGCCGGTGGTCATGGCCAGCCTGGCCTCCACGCTTGGGCGCTACACCGCGGACGGGCGGACAGGGTCGGCGGGTAGAGCGGCTTCACCCTCGCGCGCGCCGGCGCAGCTCGTCGGTGGCGCGCGCGTCGACGGCGGGCGGGTCCTCCGCGGTCAGCACCACGCCGTAGTCCGCCCTCGCGTCCTCGCCGGTGAAGTACCCGCGCGCGACGTCGCGCGCCACGAGGACGGGATCGCGCTGCCACGGGTCGCCGTAGCCCCCGCCGCCCGGGGTGCCCACGGTGATGACGTCGCCCGTGACCAGGCGGATGTCCTCGTCCTTGGACCAGTGCGGCGACGTGTACTCGCCGCCCTGGCGCGACACGATCACCGAGTTGGGCGCGCCGTCCTTGCCGCCGAAGAGGCCGGGCGGGCCGAAGCGGCCGTGGTCCATCAGGATACGACAGGAGCGCCTCGCCGCGCCGCACGCGGATCTTGTAGTCGACCCCGAAGCCGCCGCGCGTCTTCCCCGCCCCGCCCGAGCGCTCGCGCAGCGCGTACCGCTCGAACAGGATGGGATAGTGCTGCTCCAGCACCTCCGTCGGCTGCGTCTTCGAGATGCCGATGGTCGAGCAGCCATTGGTGAGCCCGTCGCCGTCGGCGCTGCCGCCATAGCCGCCGCCGCTGAACACGTACATGATGTAGTGCCGCTCCTTCAGCGGGTCGTAGCCGCCCAGCGTCAGGTTGCCGCTCGTGCCCGCCGGCGCGGCGAAGAGGTCGTCGGGGATGGCCTGGGCGAGCGTCGTGAACACCGATTCGGCGATGCGCGAGCTGACCTCGGCGGCGCAGCCGGAGACAGGGCGCGGGTAGCGCGCGTACAGGAACGTCCCGTGCGGATCGGCGATGTGCAGCGGCTCGAAGCATCCCGCATTGATCGGCACGTCGGGGAACACGTGCTTGATGGCCAGGTACACCGCGGCCTTCGTCGTCGCGATCACGCTGTTGAGCGGACCGCGGCATGGCGGGCTCGACTCGGAGAAGTCGAAGTAGAGGTCCGTCCCCTCCTTCCGGAGCCGGAGCCGGATGGCGAGCGCATCGGGGTCGACGCCGTCGGAGTCGACGAAGGCCTCGCCGCTATAGACGCCGTCGGGGATCTTCGCGATATGGGCGCGCATCATCTGGTCCGAGCGCCGCCGGAGCTCGGCGATGCACGCGGTCACCGTCTCGTCGCCGTAGCGGTCGATCAGCGCGGTCAGGCGCTTCTCGCCGACGGTGAGCGCGGCCACCTGGGCCTTGATGTCGCCGATGCGCTCCTCGGGCACGCGGATATTCGCCAGGATGATGCGCCAGGATGTCGGGCTGCATCACGCCCTCGCGATAGAGCTTCACGGGCGGCAGCCGCAACCCCTCCTGCTGGACCTCCGTCGCGCGTGACGAGAAGCCGCCCGGCACCGAGCCCCGGTGTCGGGCCAGTGCCCGGTGTTCGACAGATACGCCCACAGGCGGCCGCGATAGAAGTACGGCTTCACCATCTTCACGTCCATGAGATGGGTGCCGCCCGCGTAGGGGTCGTTGATGATGAAGATGTCGCCGGGCCGGAGCGCTTCGCCGCCCGCCTGCACGTGATCGATCACCGCGCGCGTGGTGAACTGCATCACGCCGACGAAGATCGGCAGGCCCAGCTCGCCCTGGGCGATGACGTCGCCATTGTCCTTGTCGTAGATCCCGTCGGAGCGGTCGAAGCCCTCGGAGATCACCGGGGAGAAGGCGGCGCGCTCGAACGTGAGGTCCATCTCGCTCGCCACCTGCTGCAGGCCGTTCTGCACCACCACCAGCGTCACGGGGTCGATCGCGGTCATGAGGTGGCCTCTCCCTTCGGATTACTGTCTTCCCGCTCTGTTCGTGTTCCTTCATCCGTCGCCTGATCTCCTGCTCGTTCCACTCCCGACGAATGCGACGGCGGTCGATCCAGCGCACGACCACACTGTAGAGCAGATACAGCGCCCAGCACGCGAGTGCCAGGATCAGGAGAAACGCGAGCACTTCTCCAGCGCCGACGACGAGCTTGATCATGGCTTGCCCGTCAGGCTCTTCACATCAATGAACGGAATCGATCCGCCCGTGACCACAGGGAGATGTCCGTCCCACTTGTCCAGCCCTTTCATCTGCAGCAGCTCCGGCGACGCTTTGAGCGAATTCTGCAACAAGAGATTCGCCTTTGCCTGACCTTCCGCGAACGCGAGCTCGCCTTCGCCTTTCTTGATCTGCTGCTGGCGAATGAACTCCGCCTTGGCGACGTTCTGTTCCTCGACTTGTTTCAGCTCGACGGCACGGGCAACTCCGGGGAGAACGAGAAGTTGGTCAGCGCGAGATCGTGGGCATTGATCCAGTACGGAGCCAGGCGCCCTTTCAGTCCCTTGACGATTTCGTCTTTCAGCTTCGGGCGCTCTTGAATCACTTTCTCGATCGCAAAGTTCGCGGTACTGGCCTTGAGAATCTCCAGGATGGCGGGAATGATCAATCGATTTGCGTAGTCGTTGCCCACCGTCTTGATGAGCACGTGACAATTCTGTGGATCAATCGAGAAATTCAACACCATGTCGGTGTGGATCTCCTGCAGGTTGTGCGAGACCGCCGCCGCCTTCTCCACGCGCAACGCTTGCACCTTGAGATCCACGTGATACACGCTGGTCGTGAACGGGTTGTAGAAATAGAATCCGGCCGGGTAGCATTCTCTCCTCGACCTGGCCGAAGCGCGCGAACACCACGCCTTCACCGGGATTCGTGGACGTATACCCGCAGCCCGCGAACAACAGACACACCATGACAAGCAGTCGATCTTCCGGTAGGACATTGCCGTTCCTCCTGTGAGGGTCGTTCACACCCGCAGGGAGCCTCTCTGTTGAGAGCTTTCGACCGCCCAGTAGGCATCCTACCCGGTAAGAATTCCCTGTTGCACGATGAGCGTGCGCGGCCGACACGCCGTGCGCGGCCAATCCGCACGAAGTCCGCCCAATCCGCTCATCCGGGCCCCCGACGAGCCTCGGCCGCCTGGCAAGAACCATGCTCTCTGACTTCTGCGACTTCAGGAGCCGAGCACGATGACCAACCGTGCAAAGGAGAGGCGCGATGAAGACGTTCGAGACCGCAACCGTCACGGTGATGTGTGTGGCTGTTTTCTCGGTGATGCCGGCGTCAGCGGCGGACGACTCCAAGGTGAAGGACGCCACGCGGCAGGTCGAGAGCGGAGCGAAGACGACCGGGGAAGGGATCAAGGACACGGCCAAGGGCGTGGGCTCGACCGTGGTCGAGGGCGCGAAGACGGCGGGCGACAAGATCAAGGAGGCCGGCCGGGCGGCCGAGCCCGAGGCCAAGAACGCCTGGGGGCAGTTCAAGGACAGCGCGTCCTCGTTCGGTCACAGCGTGAAGAACTTCTTCAAGGGCCTCGGCAGCTAGCGCGGACTCGCTGATGCGCGGAGCGCGCTGACGGCGATCTCGAGATTGCCCAGCGCATCGACGCGCACGCGGTCGCCGGGCTCGATCACCGTGGTCGTGTCGAGCTGCTCCACGATGGCCGGGCCCGTCAGCGCGGCGCCGACCCCGAGCTGCTCGCGGCGGTACACCGGCGTGTCGTGCCAGGTCCCGTCGAACCACGCGCGCCGGCGACCGACCGGCGCCGGCAGCGCCGGCACCCGCGGCGGCGACGGCGAGGAGTCCCTCGAGCGCAACCGGACGCCGCCGGCCGATGACGGCGGTGCGCAGGCTCACGACCTGCGCGCGCATCTCCCGCAGCTCGACCTCGAAGCGCTCCCAGTAGGCCTTCTCGAAGGCGCGCATCAGGTCCTCGCGCTCGAAATCCGTCTTCGGGATGCCGACGGTGAGGACGTGCGTCTGCCCGGCGAATTGCATGTCGGCCTCGTGCTGCACGCTCACCGTCTCGACCTCGACGCCCTCGGACGCGAGCATCCGACGCCCCTCGTCCACCTGCGCCGCCAGGATGCGGCGCGCCTCGCCCAGGTCCAGGCTCAGCACGGGCTGGTTGATGGTCTTGACGAAGTCGTGCCGCACGTCGGCCACGAGGCACCCGAGCGCCGAGGTGATCCCGGGCCGCGCGGGCACCAGCACCGTGGGGATCGCCAGCTCGCGCGCGAGCGCGACGGCGTGCAGGGGCCCGGCGCCGCCGAAGGCGAACAGGGCGAAGTCGCGCGGGTCGTGGCCACGCTCGAGCGACATGAGCCGGATGGCGCCCGCCATCTTGTCATTGGCCACGCGCACGATGGCGCCGGCCACCTCGTCCGGCGCGAGCCCGAGGTGCGCGCCGATCTTGGCGTCGAAGATCTCGCGGATGCGATCGAGCGGCGCCGCCCCGCCGACGCCGAGCAGACCCGCCGGATTGAGCCGCCCCAGCAGGAGATTGGCGTCGGTGATCGTGGGCTCCGTGCCGCCGCGCCCGTAGCAGATCGACCCGGGATCGGCGCCCGCGCTCTCCGGCCCCACCTGTAGAATTCCCGCCGAGCTCACGCGCGCGATCGAGCCGCCGCCCGCGCCGATCGTGTGGATGTCGATCATGGGCACGCGCACGGGCAGGCCATAGCCCATCTCCTTGTCTGCGCTCAGCGCGGGCCGGCCACCGCGGATGACGCCGACGTCGAAGCTCGTCCCGCCCATGTCGCAGGAGATGATGTTCTCGTGCCCGGCCGCCAGCGCCGTGTAGGCGGCGGCCTTCACGCCGGCGGCGGGTCCCGACATGAGCGTGCTCACGGCGTGGCGCGCCGCGACGTCGACCGACATGGTGCCGCCATTGCCCTGCATGACGAGGAGCTCGTGCCGGTACCCCTGCCCCGAGAGATCGGCCGCGAGCTTGCGCAGGTAGCGGTCGATGACCGGTTGCACGAACGCATTGATCGCCGCGGTGGTCCCTCGCTCGAACTCGCGGTACTCGGGCAGGAGCTCGGCGCCCACCGTGATGTAGGCATTGGGCCATTCGGCCGCGGCGATCTCGCGCGCCCGGCGCTCGTGCGCATCGTTCAGGTAGGAATGGATGAAGTGGATCACGAGCGCCTCGGCGCCCTGCGCCCGGAGCCGGCGCGCCGCCTCGCGCACCTGGCCCTCGGCGAGGGGCACGACCACCTGGCCCTCGGCGTCCACTCGCTCGTCGACCTCGAGGCGCAGGTCGCGCGGGATCAGCGGCTCGAAGCTGCCCTTGAGCCCGTACGGCGTGGGGCGCGTGCGGCGCCCCAGCTCGAGCACGTCGCGGAAGCCCCGCGTCGTGATGAGCCCGGTCCGCGCGCCCTTGCGCTCGAGCAGCGCATTGGTCGCGGTGGTCGTCCCGTGCACGATCACCTTCAGCTCGGCCGCCCTCGCCGCCGCGCCCGCCAGCGCCGCCTGCACACCGGTGGCCTGGTTGGCGACCGTCGTCGGCACCTTCGCCACGCGCACCTCACCGGTGGCCTCGTCGACGAGCACGAGATCGGTGAAGGTCCCGCCCACATCCACCCCGACCAGCTTGGTCTCCGCCATCGATGCCACCTCCTTCCCAAGTCAGGCTGCCAGCTTGCATGTTGGAGCACGACCCGATATCTGTCAGGGTCCTCGAACGCCTTGCCTTTCCTCCCTTTCCAACGAGCGTGTCGAGCGGGGCGTAGCACGGCAGATGCGGCGTCCCCTGCAGGGTAACACCGGTGGCGCGTCGAGCCGGGCAGGCGTCGTCCGATCCGAGATGCGCTTGGCCGGAGGGCCGGGCTCCCAAGCACATCGCGCCTCGATCGGGCGCGGCCACGCCGTGCCGGCGGTGTGCTACGGTGGTGTGCATGGCCACCATCCTCGGTCTCGTCCTGGTGCTGATCCTTGCCGGACCCGGTCAGGCGCAGACGTATTCGCGATGCGTCGACGCCGCCGGGAAGCTCTATCTCACGGAGGGCCGCCGCCGGCCGGAATCCGCTGCGTCGCCCAGGCCACCAGGGAGCTGAAGGATACTCTCCCGCCCGCCGAGAAGCCCGGAACGTCGACGGCGGGACAGCAGGCGCTCTGGATGACCGCCGAATCCGGCGGGATCCTGCTGAGGACCTATCAGAGCGAGGGCGCGTGCCGAGCAGCCCGCGACGCGCGGGTGAGCACCGCCGCCCAGCCGACGCAGCCCGACATCGCCTATCGGTGCTTGCCCGCCGGTACCGAGCCCTGACTCCCTGGGACACTGCGCGCCACTGGATCGCCGCGCACCACGTCCCTCACGCGGCTGAGCCGGCGCGACCCGCCGCTACTGGGCGCGGACGATGACCCCGCACGCCACGCGATCCTTGCTGTCGCCGTCCGGATCCGTGCGCATGTCATCGGCGTCGGCGTGCATGACGAGCGCGGTCCCCTTGCCGTCGAGCAGGGAGTGCGCCCCCTTCTTGAGGGTCACGCGCTTGGCCGTGAACTCGAGGTGCCCTTTGCCCGTGGCCTCGACGAAGATATTCGGTAGATCGCCCGCGTGAGGCCCGCGTCGGGTTCCCGGTCCCGTGCTGCTTCTTGTCCGGGTTGAAGTGGGCGCCGGCCGACTCGAACGAGGGCGCGTCGCACTGCCCGACCTCGTGGATGTGGACGGCCTTGCTGCCGGGCGCGACGCCGAAGACGTCGAGCAGGACGCGGACGCTGCCGCCGTCTTGCAGGAACACCGCGTTCCCCACCACGCGCCCGGCTGCATCCGCCAGATGCGCGACGGCGGCGGGAGGAGGCGGGGTGAAGGGCGGAACATAGGGCAGGCTGCAGGCGCCGAGGGGCAGCGCGAGCGCGGCGATCAGAACCGCTCGCACCGGGTCCGCGGTCGTCGCGCGCATGCGGCGATTGTACTCGGCCCCCGGCGCCCGCGTCTCCGTCCATGTGATATCGTGCGCCCCTGAGCCGTGCGATGGAGAGGCGCGACGGAAAGGACCGATATGAGATTCGGGCTGCTCGACGAGCACCAGTTGCCGCGCTCTGAAAATCCCGCTCCTTTGCGCTCGCTTCCATGACCACCGGCGAGCGGGTCGACGTGCTCGTGATCGGCGCCGGCGCGTCGGGCGCCGCGGTCGCCTGGATGCTCGCCCGCGCCGGCATCGGCGTCACGTGCCTCGAGCAGGGCGACTGGGTCGATCCCAAGACCTATCCGCACTGGCAGCCGGACTGGGAGCTCCATCGGCACACCGACTGGAGCCCCGAGCCCAACGTGCGCCGGCTACCCCAGGATTACCCGGTCAACGACGCCGCCTCGCCCATCGCGCCGCTGATGTACAACGCCGTGGGCGGGAGCACGATCCACTGGAGCGCGCATTTCCCACGCCTGCGCCCCTCGGACTTTCGCGTGCGGAGCCTCGACGGCGTGGCGGACGACTGGCCCGTCGACTACGCGACGCTCGAGCCCTTCTTCGATCTCAACGACCGCATGATGGGCGTGGCCGGCATCGCGGGCGATCCTGCCTATCCGCCGAAGTCGCCCCGACAGACGCCGCCCATCGCCCTCGACACGCTGGGCGTCACCATGGCCCGCGGGTTCGACCGGCTCGGCTGGCACTGGTGGCCGTCGGACAGCGCCATCATCACGCGCGACTACGACGGCCGCCGCGCGTGCAACAACTGCGGCCCGTGCGACCTCGGCTGCCCGACCGGCGCCAAGGCGAGCACCGACGTCACCTACTGGCCGAAGGCGCTCGCCCTCGGCGCGCGCCTCGTGACGCAGGCCCGCGTGCGCGAGATCACCGTGGGACCGGACGGGCGCGCGGACGGCGTCCTCTACCACGATCGCGACGGGCGCGTGGTCGAGCAGAAAGCGCGCGCGGTCGTGCTCGCCGCCAATGGCATCGGCACACCGCGGCTCCTCCTCAACTCGCGCTCGGCGCAATTCCCCGACGGGCTCGCCAACCGCAACGGGCTCGTGGGGCGGAACCTCATGTTTCATCCCTACGCGATCGTGCGCGGCGTCTTCGACGAGCCCCTCGGCGGCCACCGGGGCCCCATCGGCTGCAGCATCATCAGCCAGGAGTTCTACGAGACCGATCTCTCGCGGGGCTTCGTGCGCGGCTACTCGTTCCAGGTGGCGCGAGGGCTCTCGCCGATCTCGACCGCCACCGGCGGATTGGTGGGCGACCGCGTGCCGTGGGGCCGCGAGCACCGGCGGGCATACGACAGCCGGTTCGACCGCACGATCAGCGTCGCGGTGATCGGCGAGGACCTTCCGGAGGCGCACAACCGCGTGGACCTCGATCCCGGGCTCACCGACAGCCATGGCATCCCGGCGCCGCGCGTCTCCTACACCTTGAGCGACAATAGCCGGCGCATGCTGGAGCACGGCGTCGCCCGCGCGCGCGAGGCGCTCCTCGCCGCGGGCGCGCGCGCGGTCGACGTCAACCCCTCTTGCGTGCCGGCGGCTGGCATCTCATGGGCACCGCACGCATGGGAACGCGACCCGGCGACGTCGGTGATCGACGCCGAGGGCCGCTGCCACGACGTGCCCAACCTCTACATCGTCGACGGCAGCGCCATGGTGACGAGCGGCGGGGTCAATCCCACCTCGACGCTCCAGGCGGTCGCCCTCTACATCGCCGACGGCATGATCCGGAGGCGCGCGTGACGCTCACCGCCGAGCGCGCGCTGCTGATCCCGATCCTCGACGCGCTGGTCCCGCCGAGCGGCGACTTCCCGGGCGCCGGCACGGTCGCGCTCGACCACATCCTCGCCGCGGCCGCCGCGTCGCCAGATCTCGACGCGCTCCTCTCCCGCGCACTCCGCGCCATAGCCGAAGCCGCCGGAGCCAACCGCTTCGCCTCGATGAGCGAGGACGACCGCGAGACCGTGCTCCGCCGAGTCGAGGAATCCCAACCCGAAGCCTTCGCCGCCCTGGTGCGCCACACCTACTTCGGCTACTACGGCGACCCGACGATCATCACGGCCCTCGGCCTCGACCCCACGCCCGTCCAACCTCGAGGCCACCAGCCCGACCCTCTGGAGCCACCCGACCTCGCCCGCGTCACCCAGCGAGGCCCGCTCTACCGCTAGAGGGATGAGAAGGGCCCATCTGCGCGTAGGCGCCCTCGACCGCACGCTCAACGTACAGAAAGTACGCCTCGCGTGCGGCCATCGGGCGCCGCCTCGCAGCTGGACCCTTCTCATCCCTCTAGCGGTTACTCCGACACGCTTCTAGCGACGACGCGGCGCCTCACTTCATGAAGGACTTGAGGACCCCGACCTGCTTCTGCAGATCGCTCACGTCACTCGCGAGCTGAGGCAGCTTGGCCGCCTCGACCTGCGGCTTCTCGAGCTCACTCGTCAAGGACGTCGCCTTCGGGAGCAGCGTGTCGACCTGCTTGGCTCTGCTCCGGTGCGAGCTTGCCGCTGCTCTTCATGGAGACGAGATCCGACACCATCTCCTTGGCCTGGGCCAGGAGCGCGTCCTTCGAGAATCCGCCGGTCAGCGAGCCCATGCCGGGCACCGCGCCCATACCGGGAATCTGGGCGAACGCGCCGACCGGACCGATGAGAAGCGCCGCCACTGCTGCTCCGATCACCAGTCGATATCGCATGTACACTCTCCTTCGATGAGTCTCGGGCTCCTCGATTAGACCATGACCTAATCCGGACCCGGCCAGCCGCCCCCAAGCCCTCCTACGACGAGGCGGTCCGCGACTTCCGCTGGACGGACAGCATGCGCGCCCTCGGATGGACGCCGGGCGGCGACGTGAGCCTCGGCGAGACCCTGGTCGATCGCCACGCGACGAGCGGCCGACCGGCGCTCTCCTGGTTCGGCGTGGACGGATCCCATCGCGCGTACACCTTTGGCGAGCTCAGCCGGCTCAGCAATCGGTTCGCAAATCTCTTGCAAGCCCTCGGCGTCGACCGCGGAGACCGCGTCGCGGGCTATCTGCCGCGCGTGCCCGAGACCCTCGTCGTCATGCTCGGCGCGTGGAAGGCGGGCGCGATCTACGTGCCGATCTTCACCGGCTTCGGCCCCGACGCGATCGCGTACCGCATGGCGCATAGCCGCGCCAGGTGCTGTGCACCCACTGGGAGCATGCGAGCCGCGTTCCGGATCCGCTGCCCGGCGGCGCGCACCTCATCACGGTGACCCGGCCCGGCGAGACCGCGCCCGGCGCCACGAGCTTCGAGCCCGCCATGGCCGCCCAGTCCGACCGGTGCGAGCCGCGCGCGGGTCCGGCGCGACGATCCGGCGGTGCTCCTCTACACCTCCGGGTCGACGGGCCCTCCGAAGGGCGTCCAGATCGCCGCCAACTTCCTGCTCGCCATCCACCCGAGCATGCGCTACGGCGTCGATCTGCAGGCCGACGACGTCTTCTGGCCCACCGGGGACCCGGGCTGGGGCTACGGGCTCGTGTGCTACATGCTCGCGCTCGCCATGGGCGTGACCGTGACCTTTCAGGAGGCGGCGCCCACGGCCGAGCGCTGTCTCGAGCGCCTCCGGGACGCCGGCGTGACGAACCTCGCCGCGACGCCGACCCTGCTGCGCAGCCTCATGGCGCTCGGCGCCGAGGCGGTGCGTCGCTATCCGGTGCGCGTGCGCGCCGCGAGCTGCTGCGGCGAGCCGCTGAACGCCGAGGTCGTCACCTTCTTCCGCGAGCAGTGGGGCGTGACGGTGATGGACCACTACGGCTCGAGCGAGCTCGGCCTGCCGATCGGCAACTTCAACGCGATCGACATGGAGGTCAAGCCCGGCTCGATGGGACGGCCGCTCCCAGGCTGCACGGCGGCGATCGTGGACGACGAGGGGCATGAGGTGGCGGACGATGTGGTCGGCCACGTCGGCGTGCAGCCGCATCCGGAGGGCTACTACTCGCTCGGCTACTGGGACGATCCCGAGCGGACGCGGGCGCTGTACCGCGGCCCGTGGATGACGTGCGGCGACCTCGCGCGCCGGGATTCCGACGGGTACTTCTGGTTCGAGGGCGCGCCGACGACGTCATCAAGAGCGCGGGCTATCGCATCGGCCCCTTCGAGGTGGAGAGCGCGCTGCTGCTGCACCCGGCGGTCGCCGAGGCCGCGGTCGTGGGCGTGCCGGATGCGCTCCGCGGCCACATCGTCAAGGCCTACGTCGTGCTGAAGGCGGAGCGCGCCCCTATCCCGGTCTCGAGGACGAGCTCGTCGACGTGGTCAAGACCCACGTCGGCCGCCATCAGTACCCGCGCGCGATCGAGCTCCTCGACGAGCTGCCCAAGACGGAGACGGGCAAGATCCAGCGCTTCCTGCTCCGGCAGCGGCCATGAGTGATCTCGGCGGTCGCGGCGTTCCGGCCCGACGTGGCCCTCATCGACATCGGACTGCCCGGATCGACGGCTATCGGCGCGCGGCCTGCTCCGCGCCCCTCCACCTGATCGCGGGCGCGTGAGCGCGGCGGCGCTCAGCCCGCCACCCAGCCGTACCAGCGGTGGCTCGGGGCGCCGCCCTCGTCCCGATACGACATCTTCACGCGGCTCAGGTAGTCCTTCGGGATCTCGTTGCGCTTGGCGTTGACGTCGACGCCGAACACGCGCGCCGCGTTCAGCCCGAAGATCCGCTCCTTGACCTCCCGCGTGAGCGGCGCGTATCCGTGCCGGTCGACGAGGGCCTGCGGGATCTCGAAGCGCCGGAACGCCTCGATCTGCCACTGCGGCGTGCCGTACCAGATCGAGTCCGTCCCCCACAGCACGTGATCCGAGCCGAACGCGTCGATGAGCTGGCCGATCAGGTGCGCGCATGCCGTGGGATTGGTCGTGACGAGCTGGCCGAAGGTGGACCCCAGCTCCATGTAGATGTTCTTGAGCCCGGGCTCCTTCTTCTTCATCTGGCAGAACTCCGTGGTCCAGGGCACGTCCGCCGACTGGTTCGCCGGCGACACGCTGAGCAGCCCCGCGTGGTAGGCGAGGAAATCGATGTCCGGGAAATCGCGGGCCGCCTTGATGAGGTCGCGCGGATGGTTGTAGTCGGCGACGGGGCCGAGGGGCAGGCCCTTGTGCAGGCACACGCGGCGGACGCCCAGCTTGCGCGCGCGCTCGAGCATCGGATAGGCGATCTTCTCGTCGTCGACGAACCAGCCGCGGTCGAATCCCTTGGGCGCGGCGCCGGTGTATCCCTTCCACGCGTCGACCTTGAGCGCCGTCGCCTGCATGTCCATGAAGTCGAGGTCCGCCTGGCCGAGCTGCGGCGTCACCAGGCCGTGGGCCAGCATCCGGCGCGACTGCGTGACGCGGTTGATCTCATCGCGGAAGTGGGTCATCTCCTTCGGGGGACCACCGCCTCCTGAGGATACGGCCCGGGCGGCGTCGAGATCAGCCCGATGTCCGTCTCGCTGTCGAGGAACACCTCCTTCACCATGTTCTCCCACGACAGATCGGCGAGCGTGCCGGTGTCCGCGGCGAGCTTCGGGTTCATCCGCCGCGCCTGCCGCCGCAGCCCGAGCAGCGCCTGCTTCGCCACGCGCCCTTGCGCCCCGCCTCGGCATTGGCGGGATCGTATCCGGCGCCCACGTAGTGGAGCTGGACGTCGAAGATGAAGACGGCGTCGCCCGTCCGCTCCTTGAACGCGGCGGGATCCGCGGCCTCGACCGGGAAGCACGTCGAAGAACCGACCGAACACCGCGTTCATCGCGAGGAGCGACGCCGCCATCCCGCCGCTCGTCCGGAGGAAGTCCCGGCGGCTCAGCCCGAGCCGCGGGGCCAGCCGCCCCGCCTCGGCGAGGATCCGGTCCTCCACCGCGCGCTGCGCCGCCGTCTGCGGCAGCGGCGGGAACTCCTCGTTGGAGACGAGACGGGTGGGCAGCGGCACTTCGCTGCGAAAGCCCCGGCGCATGCCGGGGCGGACGCGGAAGGCATGGCGATTGTCAACGGGCATCGTCGCCTCCTTGGCGCTCGGCAAACGAGCGCGAGATTCTAGCGGGCCAGTGCGGTCTCCGTCGGACTACCTGACACGGTGGTCCGCTGCATGAGCCGCTTGTAGCGCGTGGTATCGAATGGCGTCGCGCGATGGAGGATGCAGCGGTTGTCCCACACGACGAGCTCGCCCTCCTGCCACTCGTGGCGGTAGCAGAACTCGGGCTGGGTCACGTGGTCCAGCAGCTCCTTCAGGAGCGCGCGGCCCTCCTCCATCGGCAAACCGACGATGTGGGAGGCGTGGGCGCCGAGGAAGAGCGTCTTCCGGCCATTGGCGGGATTGGCGCGGACCAGCGGGTGCTGCACCGGCGGGTACTCGGCGCGCTCCCGTCGGTGAAGAAGCCGGGGCGGACCTGGTCACGCGACCACGAGAAGTCGTGGACGACGATCGCCGACTCCACCCGCCGCTTCAGGGCCTCGGGCAGCGAGGCATACGCGCAGCGCGCGCTGGCGAACTCGGTGGCGCCGCCCTCCGGAGGGAGGATGCGCGCGGAGAGCAGGGAGCAGAGCGACGGGACGGGCTTGAAGGAGCTGTCGCTGTGCCAGAGCATATTGGCGAGCTGATAGACCATGCGGCGATCGTCGGCCGGGATCACCGCGCCCGTCTTGATGTCGAGGTTCGACTGGCGCGCGAAGGGCGTGCCCGCCGCGGGATTCATGCTGCGCGTGACCTCGAGCGCGCCGAAGCGATGGCTGAACGCGATCTGCTGCTCGTCGTCGAGCCCCGGGCCGCCGAAGACCAGGACCGAGTGCTCGTCGAAGGCGGCGCGGATCTCCGACCAGGTCTCGTCGTCGAGGGGTCGGGTGATGTCGGCGCCGCCGATCCGCGCGGCGAAGCAGGGCGTGAGTCGGGTCACCGTGATCGCCATCGCGCAGCTCCTCTCATGCCATGTTCGTGCATCAGCCGATCCGGCGCAACCGCCGCGACGTGAGGAGCAAGGCCGCGTTCGCCGGCCACCACGCCGCCGCCGAACAGGACGGCGAACCGGGCGCTCACCGCCGCGGCGAGCGCGCCCGCGACCAGCCCGCCGAGCGGCAAGAGGTTCCAGCAGAGCGCGTAGAGGCTCATCACCCGGCCGCGAAGGTGGTCGGGCACCTCCTGCTGGAGATAGGTGCTGACCTGCATCAGGTAGAACGTATTGCAGAAGCCCACGAGCACGAGGAGCGGCAGAGCTACCCTCATCGCCGGCGCCTGCGAGAACCCCATCAGCACGAGCCCGAGGCACGTCGCCCCGATCAGGAGCGCGGTGCCCTTGCGCCGGATGAGATGGGCGATCGTGGCGACCAACAAGGTGGCGCACAGCGAGCCGGCCCCGTGCGCCGCGCTCAGCCAGCCGTAGCCGGCCGAGCCGGCCCCGAAGTACTTGTCGGCGAAGATAGGCAGCAGCGTGAGATAGGACATCGCGAAGAGGCTATTGAACAGGGCCAGCGCGATGAGGCTCGTGAAGACGAAGCTGTGCGCGACGAAGCCCAGCCCCTCGGCGAACTGCCGCAGCACGTGGCGGCCGTCGTGGGCGGGCGCATCGCTCGAGAGCTGCAGGCGGCTGTACAGCCCGAGCGCGATGTAGGAGGCGGCCGCCGCCATCCCGAAGCCGATCGCCCCGCCGAAGGCGGCGATGAGGATGCCGGTGATGGACGGCCCGATCATGCGGCCGGCCTGCCACGGGATGGAGCCGAGCGCGATCGCATTCGGGAGCCGCTCCCGCGCGACGAGCTGCGGGATGAGCGCCATGCGGCTCGGCTCGTCGAAGGCCCGGAAGGAGCCGCTCAGCGCGGCCATGATCAGCAGGTGCTCGACGCGGGCCAGCCCGAGGACGGTGAGCACGAACGCCACGGTCAGCGTCACCGCGATCGCGATCTGCGTCACGAGCAGGAGCCGCAGCCGGTTGATGCGATCCGCGAGGACGCCGCCGCAGAGCTGGAAGAGGACGAGCGGCACGCCCTGCGCCAGCCCGAGATAGCCCAGCGCCAGCGGATCCTTGGCGACCTCCCACGTGATCCAGGCGAACGTCATGTACTCCGCCCGGTGGCCGAGCACGTAGAAGACGAGGCCGAGCCAGTAGAGAAAGTAGTTCCGCCCCTTGAGGGCGGCAAACGTCGACAGCCGCGCGGTCTGCGCTGACACGCTCGAGGCGACCGCCGGCTCTCGACTATTCCAGCGTCAGCACCGCCTTGCCGGGGAAGCGACGGTCCATGAGGTCCTGCGCGACCCGGGCGATCTCCGTCCATGGCCGCTCGACGCTCACGTGGGGGCGAGCTGCCCCGCCGCCACGAGCTCGGCGAGCCGCCGCAGGCCGATCGACGCGGGCTCGGTGCCGAGCTCGGTGAAGATATAGAAGCCGTAGAGCGTGGTGCGCCCCGTGGCGAAGAACGCGCGCGTGTCGAAGGTGACCTCGGGCGAGGCCGAGACGCCGAGCGTCACGCAGATGCCGCCGCGCTCGAGCGCGCCGAGCGCGGTCCCGAGCGTGCGCCCGCCCACCGACTCGATGACGAGGTCGTGCTTCGGCGTGGCGGGAATGTCGTCGCCCACCACCACCTCGTGGGCGCCGAGCTGGCGCAGCGCCGCCGACTGGTCCGCGCGCCGGGCGCTCGCCGTCACGTGCGCGCCGGCGAGGCGCGCGAGCTGGACGGCGAAATCGCCGACGCCCCCGGTGGCGCCGGTCACGAGCACTCGGCGGCCGAGCAGCAGCCCGCCCTTGGCGAGCGCGTGGAGCGCGGTGAGCCCGGCCACCGGGAAGGTCGCCGCCTGGGAGAACGTCACCTTCTCGGGCAGCTCGGCGAGGGCATGCGTCGGGACCGCGACGAGCGAAGCCCAGGCCCCCTCGGGCAGGAAGCCCACGACGCGCGCGCCGGCGCGCGGGCCCGAGCCGTCCGCGGCGGCGCGCTCGATCACGCCGGCCAGATCCCAACCCGGGCGCCACCCCGCGGGCGCCATGGTCGAGCGCCGGACCTCGCCGCGATTGAGCGACAGGGCGCGGACGCGCAACGATGGCCTCACCGCGGTCAGGAATGGGCTCCGGCACGGGCGTGATGACGAGCCGGCCCGGCGCTTCGGGATCGACGACGACGGCACGATTGGCGCTCATGCACTCCTCCGGTCGCGTGGTGGTGAGTCTGTCGCGGGCGGCATCGTCGCGCGACGCCGCGACATCCTCGGGAAGGATAGCGCCCTTCGCCAGCTCGCGCGCGAATCCTCCCATTGATCAATCTCATTCCAGAAGCATAGCCGAGCCCGTGCTCGCCGACGGCCTGGAAGCGCATGATTCGTGAACACACGGTGACCGGGCGGGTGCGGATGACGCACGAGCGCCGTGACCCTCTGTCGCCACGGAACCGACAGCGGGTATGATGGCGTCCTCGGAATCGACCTTCTCCGCAGCTCCTCGGGCACAGGGGGAGACATGAGCGTTCTCGACGTCACCCAGGACGACAACGTCACCGTTCGCGTCGGCGACAAGCTGAAGGGCCGCGTCGCCTTCGTCACCGGAGGCACCCGCGGCATCGGCGCGGGCATCTGCCGAAGCCTCGCGAGCCAGGGCGCCGTGCTGGCCGCGGGCTATGCCGGCAATGACGAGGCGGCAGGGCGCTTTCGCGATGCCTTCGCCTCGACGTATCGCACCGACGTCAGCATCCACAAGGGCAATGTGGGCGAGGCGGACGATTGCCGCCGCACGATCGACGGAGGTCATCGCCACCCACGGGCGGCTCGACATCCTCGTCAACAATGCCGGCATCACCATCGACAAGACCGTGCTCAAGATGTCCGACGACGACTGGTTCAAGGTGCTGAACGTCAACCTGTCCGGCGCGTTCTTCCTGTCGCAGGCGGCGCTGCGCCACATGGCCGAGCGCGGCAGCGGCCGCATCGTGAACGTGTCGAGCGTCATCGGCGAGATGGGCAATATCGGTCAGGCCAACTACGCCGCCTCGAAGTCGGGGCTCTTCGGCCTGACCAAGACGCTGGCCCGCGAGGCCGCGTTCCTCCTCGCCCGGTCCGGCAAGCTGACCGATCCGGGAGGCGTGGGGCTCACCGTCAATACGGTCACGCCGGGCTTCATCGCCACCGAGATGCTCGAGCACATCCCGGCCAAGGTGATGGAGAAGCTCCTGTCGCAGATTCCCCTCGGCCGGCTCGGCAAGCCGGAAGAGGTCGCGCGCGTGGTGCACTTCCTCGCCGCCGACGCGTCGTCCTACATCACCGGTCAGGTCTGGGGCGTCAACGGCGGCATGGACATGTGATCGGCAGCGGGCTCCGCACCGCGGCCGTCGCCGCGCTGCCGAGATGACATGGTCCGTTCCGTTCACCTTCACTCGTGGGAGCGTATGGCTCTGGTCGCTACTCGACGCCGGCCTTCCTCGGGTAGCGCCTCGGAAGACAACGGCGCTCGACGGTTGCCGGCCATGAGCCATCGAGACCGCCAGACCGCGGTCTCGAAGGTCGCCACCGAGACATGCCCGCTCAAGAGCAGGATCTCGAGCGTGCCGCGCAGAATCTTGGGCGGCAGGGTCGTCAGGAGCTCGCGGCCCCGCGCCATCGCGGTGCGATCCGCAGCGCGCGCCTGGCGACGCCGCTTCAGTTCCTCGGGATCGTGCGCCGCACGGTAGGGCACGCCAACCAGCGGCCACGCGTAACACGTCACGCGGGCGCCTGAGCGCGCGCGCGCCTCGCCCTGACAGCGTCGTTCGGGGTCGGTGCCGAGATGCCGGGTGCACATCCGTGTTCCCGGCGTGGCCACGCGGCGCCCGCAGCGGGCCCCGCTCAGGATCTCGGCGCGTGGCATACCTCGGTCGGTGCCGCCGCCGCCCGTCTCATGCCTATTCCGAGCGCCGCCAGAGGAACCACCCCATGGCGGCCGCGAGCACCACGAGCAGGATCGTGTTGAGCGTGTCGAGGTCGCCGATCGGGGCGAGCGCAACACCGGGCATGATGACGACGAGGATCGACTGAACCATGGCGACAGGATACGAGGGCATCGAGACACGGGCAATTGGACCTTAGTCGAATCGAACCGAGTCGGGGCAGCGAGGGCCAGGGGCTCGGTCATCGACCGGTCAGTTCCTGATGAAGTAGGCATCGACGCCCGCATCTTTGGCGCGCTTCACGGAGTCCGCGAAAGCATGGCCCGAGATCGCCAGCACGGGCACATCTCGAGTGCGAGGGGCCGCTTTGATGCGGCGCGTGGCTTGGCCGGGATTGCCTTGCCGCGGGCGCGCCAGTACCCTAGGCCCTGCCCATGCCGCTCCGGATCGCGCTACTGACGCCTGCCTCCTCCCCTCGCGGCAATGCCGTGACGGTCGCAAGCACCGTCCGCGGCGGCGCCGCGCTCGTCGCCTACCATCACCCGGCCGCACCCTGAAGGGGACCCGTCGATGGCTCGCGAGAAGATCGTCGTCGCGATGATGATGCACGAGACCAATACCTTCTCGCCGGTGCGGACGCCGCTCGCCTCGTTCCGGCCGCTCGCCGGCGCCGCGGCCGTCGAGGAGTTCCGCGACACCAATACCCAGCTCGGCGGCTTCCTCCACGTGGCGCACGAGATGGGCGCCGAGATCGTCGTCCCCATCGCGGGCGGCGCGCACCCGTCGGGCTATGTCGAGAAGGCCGCATACGAGGACATGTGCGACGCCATCGTGGGCGCCGTCCGGAACGGGTGCGACGCGGCGTTCCTCGCGCTGCACGGCGCGATGGTGTGCGAGCACGTGGACGACGGCGAGGGCGAGCTGCTGCAGCCGGATTCGCGCGGTGGCGCCCACCGCTGCCGATCGCGGTGGGCCTCGACTTCCACGCGCACATGACCGCGCGCATGGTCGACAACGCCACCGTCATCGCCGGCTACCGCACCTATCCGCACGTCGACATGGGAGCGACGTCCCAGCGCGCGGCGCGGACGCTCAGCGCGCGCGCTCGCGGGAGAGATCGCCCCGTCATGGTCTGGGGCTCGCGCCCGATGATGACGAGCACGCTGGTGCACACGCCGTCGCGCCAGCCCATGAAGGACATCATGGACATGGCGATGGCCGCGGAGGCGAGCGGCGCCGTGCTGAACGCCTCGGTGTTCGGCGGCTTCCCCACGCCGACATCCCGCACATCTCCTGCTCGGCGGTGATCGTGTGCGACCGCCGCACCGACGAGGGCCAGGCCCTCCTCGACCGCCTGCTCGGCATGGCCTGGGACCGGCGCGCGTCCTTCCTCTACGAGGGCGCGCCGCTGGCCTCGCAGATCGCCCATGCCCGGACGCTCGGCGACGGGCCCATCGTGCTCGTGGACCACGGCGACAATACGGCGTCCGGCGGCACGCAGGACGTGATGAGCGTGATCGAGGAGGTGATGCGGCAGGGCTTCAGGACGTCGTCGCGGGGCCGATCGCCGATCCCGCGGCCGTCGCGCGCATCCTCGCGGCGGGGACGGCGGCGAGCGTGACGCTGTCGCTCGGCGGCCGGACCGACATGCCGCAGATCGGCCTTCTGGCCAAGCCGCTCACCGTCACCGGCAAGGTCGCGCGGATCACCGACGGCGAGTTCGTGGTCACCGGGCCCATGGCCACGGGCACGCGCGTCCGGATGGGCAAGACGGCGGTGCTCGACACCGGCGCCATGCAGATCGTCGTCTCCGAGGGCCGCAGCGAGCCCTTCGACACCGGCGTGTTCACCCACTGCGGCATCGATCCGCGCCGCAAGCGCTACGTGCTGATCAAGTCCCGCCAGCACTTCCGCGCGGGCTTCGAGCCCATCGCGCGACACATCGTGCTCTGCGACGGCGACGGCGTCACCAGCTCCGACCTGCGCCTCTTCACCTACAGGAATCGCCGCCGGCCGCTCTACCCGTTCGAGGCCGCGTGATGCGCGAGCGCACGGCAGGACGCGGATGACGGCCGGGCCGCCGTTCCGCGCCGAGCACGTCGGCAGCCTCCTGCGGCCGGCCGAGCTGCACCGGGCGCGCGCTCAGGCCCGCGCCGGCGCCCTGTCGGCCGGCGACCTCCGCGCGGTCGAGGACCGGCTGATCGAGCGCGCGGTGGCGAAGCAGGAGGCGATCGGCCTGCACGTCGTCACCGACGGCGAGTACCGGCGCGACTTCTGGCATCTCGACTTCCTCAGGCAGCTCGATGGCGTGGGCCTGGCCCCGATTACCGGCGTGAAGTTCCACGCCGAGGACGTGCCGCCGATGCCGACGGTCACGGGCCGGGTGCGCTGCGCCGGCCCGATCATGGCGGAGGACTTTCAGTTCCTGAGGTCGGTCGCGACGCGCCGCGCCCAAGCTGACGATCCCGGCGCCGGCCATGCTGCACCTCCGCGGCGGGCGGGGCGCGATCTCCCGCGAGCACTATCCGGACCTCGCCGTGTTCTGGGACGACGTCGGGGCCGCGTACCGCGCGGCGATCGCGCATATCGCCGCCGCCGGGTGCACCTATCTGCAGCTCGACGACGTGAGCTTCTCCTACCTCTGCGATCCCGTCGTGCGCGACGGCCTGCGCGCGGGCGGCGACGACCCGGCCGCGCTGCCCCGCACCTACGCGGCGGCCATCAACCAGGCGCTCGCCGGCCGGCCCGCGGGCATGACGGTGACCATGCACACGTGCCGGGGCAATTTCCGGAGCACGTGGCTCGCGTCGGGCGGCTACGAGGACGCGGTGGTCGAGGCGATGTTCTCGACCGACGTCGACGCCTACTTCATGGAATGGGACAGCGAGCGCGCCGGCGGCTTCGAGCCGCTGCGCCTGCTCCCGCGCGGCAAGACGGTGGTGCTGGGGCTCGTCACCACCAAGTCGGGCGCGCTCGAGCCGAGGACACGCTGGCGCGCCGGATCGACGAGGCCGCGCGCCACGTTCCCCTCGACCGCCTGTGCCTGTCGCCCCAGTGCGGCTTCGCGAGCACGCACCACGGCAATACCCTCACCGAGGACGAGCAGTGGCGAAAGCTCGAGCGCGTGGTCGAGGTCGCGCGCGAGGTCTGGGGCGCATAGCCAGCCGAGCACGCGCGCTGCTCGCTGCGAGAGTGATCGCCTTCTCGGCCTGTGGCCACGACGTATCGGCTCGGAGGCGGCTGCGGCGCTCAGGGCTTCCGACGTCCGCCGGGACGGCCGCCGATGGTGTTTAACGGCGGCATCGGTGCTTCTGAGAAGACGGCCGGATCGCCGGCGGCAGTCGCCAGCAGCGAACGTGCACAAGCGGCCGCTCCGATGATCCATCTCTCGGACGTCACGACTGGATCGCGACGCAAGATCTCGTCGTGACAGACCGGAGCAGACCGGTAATGGCATATTGAGATCGGCCGCCATGGTGTTCCTGGCCTCCACGAATCCGGTTCCGCCTGCGCCCTACTCGGGCCAGCACTCGAGGCGAACGGCTGGGACGACGGCGGCCGGGGACTGCTGCGCTATGGCTTCGTGCACTCGTCGAGCCACGTGGCATAGCAGGCGGCGTGAAACCGGAACGAGACCAACCGCAGCGTGAACTGCAGCTCGTACTCCGTCTCCGATTCCGTGATAGCCGAACTGCACAATGCGCACCGCTCCCACGTGCCGGCCTGAACCCAGATGCGCTGCGGGTTGACTCGCGGCAACTCCCCCGATCCATCTTGTCTCGGGCCAGTCGACTGCGTTCCGCGTCGTTCATCTGGTGCCGGAGGACCAGAGAGCAGGTGCCGTGCCAAGCGCGCAACTGCCGGTACACACGCCGATTGACACGGAACACGCGAGTCGCCTCACGCCATCGCGTCGGGAATCAGGGAGCGCCCTTCAACTTTTGGAGGTGTTCCGGCGGAGGCAATGAGGCGGGGTTACGAAAAGTGTCACGAGCCTCGAAGGTCACCACGCGGCGCACCCTCTGGACCTTCGTCCAGGCACGGGGCGAGCACTGAGACACGACCGGCCGTGGAGCGTCCTGGACAGCCGGCGCGCCTGCGCCTTACACTCTCTACGACAAATAGAACCCCGATGTCGAGGAGGCCTGCCATGCAGCCGAACCGGGTCAAGAAGATCCTGCGCGAGGGCGGACTCGCACTGGGCACGTACGTGGGCGGCATCGCCGAGCCGCAGATCGTCGAGATCATCGGCCATGCCGGCTTCGACGCCGCGTTCATCGATCTCGAGCACACGAGCTTCGACCTGCGCGACGTGCAGCTCATGGTGATGGCGGCCGAGCGCGTGGGCATCACGCCCATCGTCCGCACGCCCGGCTTCGACCCCGCCTTCATCCTGCGCCTCCTCGACATGGGCGTGCAGGGCATCCAGGTCCCGCACATCAGCGACGCGCGCGCGGCGCGGAGGCCGTCCGGGCCGTGCGCTATGCGCCCCTCGGCGATCGCGGCATGGCGGGCGCGAGCCGGGCCTCGGACTACGGCGTGATCCCCATGCGCGAGCACCTCGAGCAGTCCAACCGCGAGATCACGCTCGCTGTGATGGTCGAGGACCTGCCCGCGCTCGCGGAGATCGACGCCATCGCGGCCACCGAGGGCGTCGACATCGTCGCCGTGGGGCCATCGGACATGTCGCGGGCGCTCGGCGTGAGCGGCACGCCCGACCACCCGAAGCTCGTCGACGTCGTCCATCGGGTCGCGGAGGCGGTGCAGAAGGGCGGTGTGGCGCGGCTCGCGCTGCCGATGAACCATGCCGCGCTCCCGCGGAATGCAGCGCAGCTCCGGGAGCTCGGCGTGGGTTACACCAACTGCGCCCCCTCGCCAGAGGTGCGCATCCTCCGTTCCATGCAAACCCAGGTCGCCGAGGCCCGCGCAGGAGGCTGAAAGGCCCATCTGCTTCGTTGGCGCCCTCGGCCGCACGCTCAACGTACAGAGAGTACGCCTCGCGTGCGGCCTTCGGGCGCCGCCTCGCATCTGGACCTTTCTCAGCCTCCTGCGGCTGAGCATCGTGCTAAGTCGCGCGGGCGGGTGCGGGGCGCGGTCAGGATGAGCCCGGTTGCTTGGCCGGCGCTGGTGCTGGTCGAGGGGATGCCGGGAAGCGGCAAATCCACCACGGCGCAGTGGCTCGCCGGCGAGCTCGAGCACCAGGGCCGCCCGGCGCGATGGGTGTATGAGGGGAGGTGCCGCACCCGGTGGTGGACCCCCGTCGGTTCTCCTGCGCGACTGGAAAGAGATCCTCGGCCGCCATTTCGCCGGCTGGTCGCGCTTCGCCGCCGCCGTGCGGGCCGAGGAAACGGTCGTCGTGGTGGAGAGTGCCTTTCTTCAGAGGTCCGTGGCGGCGATGCTGCGCCGCAACCTGGACGGTGAGATCGTCCGCACGTTCGTGGCGCGCATCGCCGACATCATCCGCCCGATCGATCCCGCCCTCGTCTACTTCCGCGCGCCCGACCCGGTCACCGCCTTCCGCGCCATCTGTGACAAGCGCGGCATGGCGTGGACGCTCCAGCACATCGGTGTCTTCGACGGCTCGGCGTGGGCGCGGATGCGCGGCGAGAGCGGCATGGACGGAGTCCTCGCCTACTGGCGCGAGCACGCGGCCATCTGCGATGCCGTGGCCGAGGATGCCGGGCTCCGCACTGCTCATCGTGGGGCCCGAGGTCGGCGACTGGCCGTCGCGCCGGCGCCATATCGCGGCGTTCCTCGGGCTGACGGCTCCGGCGAGCGCGGCTGTGGTCGTGCCCGATCTCGCGCGGTTCGTCGGGAGCTACCGGAACGAGCGGGGGCGCCAGGCGCGCTTATCGATCCACGACGGCGGGCTGGCCGTCGACGGCCTCCTCTGGCACCGCAACCGGCTCGTGCCTCGCGCGCCCAGCATCTTCGAGGCCGAGTCCTGGCCGTTCCGGCTCACCTTCGAGGCCGATCCGAGCGGCGGCGTGGCGCGCTTCCGCCTCGAGGGACCCGATCTCCCGCACACCCGGCTCGCCGGCATCTACGAGAAGCTGGACTGAGTCACGCCGCGGCGCCCGCTCACGGCGCGGCGCGAAAGACCGTTTTCAGATCGTTGGTGGGAACCGTGTCGCGGACCCACGTGAACCCGCCCGCATCCTTCATCTCGCGCGCGCCCTTGAGAAACGCGGCGAGGGCGAGGCGCGACAGCGCGCCCCCCACGCTGATGCGCTTGACGCCCGCCTCGGCGAGCTGGGCCTGCGTGATGGCGGGGTCGGCCGCGCTCATCACGACGTTCAGCGGCTTGCCCACCGCGCGGACGACGGTGCGGATCGTCGGGATGTCGCGAAGCCCCGGCGCGTAGAGCACGTCCGCGCCGGCCTTTTCGAAGCGCCTGCAGCCGGCGGATCGTGTCGTCGAGGTCGGGCCGCCCGTGCAGGAGGTTCTCCGCCCGCGCGGTCAGCACGAATGGAACGGGCAGCGACCGGCCCATCTCGACGGCGGCCTGGACCCGCTCGACGGCGAGCGCGAAGTCGTAGATCGGGTGCTGCGGGTCTCCGGTCGCGTCCTCGATCGAGCCCCCGACGATCCCCGCCTCCGAGGCCAGCCGGATCATCTCGGCCGCGGCGCGGGGCTCGTGCGGCATAGCCGTTCTCGAGGTCCGCGTTGACGGGCAGGTCGGTCGCGGCGGCGATGAGCCGGCAATTGTCCAGGACCTCCTCCCGGCTCACCACGCCCGCCCCGTCGGGCCGCCCGAGGCTGTTCGACAGCCCGAGGCTCGTCGTCGCGAGCGCCTCGAAGCCGAGGGAGGCGAGGAGCTTCGCCGTTCCCGCGTCCCACGGATTCGAGATGATGAAGGCGCCCGGCCGCTCGTGCAGCGCCCGGAACGCCGCCGCCTTCTCTGCTTGCGTGCGCATGTGCGTGACCGCCCCTACGCCTTCTCGAAATCGATCCTCTCGTAGACGGGCAGCCCCTGGAGCTGGCGGCGCAGGCAATCGAGCCCCATCTCGACGGCGCCGAGCCGCACCCACTCGCGGCCGCCGACGATGCGGCTCCGGCGCGACTCAGCGCCCTCCGCCGTCGCGATCGCGAGGCAGATCGCCCCGCCGAACTCGATCCGGTCCGCGCCCTCGTCGAGGTCGACGAGGACGGCCAGCGCATGCGTCGCGCCGGACTGCCGCCGCACCGCCTGTGCCACCGCCTCGGCCGTCTCGCGGGTGAGCTCACCCGCGGGGGCGCGCCCGTGAGCCCCACGGCCGCGAAGAGCTCGCTCACCTCGCGCGACACCACGCCGCGCCGGAACACCTTCTCCGCCCCCGACAGGGGCCGATGCGCGCGGCGATCTGCCCGCTCGTGAACGTCTCGGCGATGGCCAGCGTCCCCTGGCGGCTCGCCAGCTCCGCGAGCACCACGCCCTCGAGCGTCTGGTCGTCCTCCGCGAGGATGAAGTTGCCGAGGCGCTTGCGCACCTCGCTCTCGACCGGCGCGAGCTTCTTGCGGATGTCGTCCATGTCGGCGCCGCGCATGGTCAGCTTGGTCTCGAGCTGCGGATAGTGCGCGCGGAAGCCGAGCTTCACGCTGCCGTCCGGCACCATCTCCTCCACGCCGGTGAGGAGCGCGTCCACGTGCGACTCGCCGAGCCCGTAGAGTGGAACCGCTTGAGGTGGATCACCGCCTGCACGCCGCTCTTGGCGAGGATCCGCGGGATCACCTGCTCCTCGAGCATGCGCCGCAGCTCGCGCGGGACGCCGGGCGTGAAGAAGAAGCGGGCGCGGCCGATGTCGAGCGCGAAGCCGCACGCGGTGCCGATCGGGTTGTCGATCACCTCCGCGGTGGTGGGCAGCATGGCCTGCTTCCGGTTGTTGGGCGGCATGATGCGGCTGCGCCGGTTGAAGAAGTCCTCCATCCGGGCGAGCCACTCCTCGTTCAGCGCGAGCTCGACGCCCGCCGCCTGCGCCGCGACCTCCTGCGACAGGTCGTCCACCGTCGGCCCCAGGCCCCCGTTGACGATGACGCGCATCCGCCCGCTCGCCGGCGAGCTTGAAGGCCAGCAGCAGGCTCTCCCGATCGTCGCCGACCGTCGTCTCCCACTGCACCGCGAGCCCGACGTCCTCGAGCTTCTGGCTCATGTAGCTGAAGTTGGTGTTGATGATCTTGCCCGTCAGCACCTCGTCGCCCGTGCAGATGACCTCGATGCGCATGGTCCGCCTTTCCGGAAGAGCCCTCAGCCCATCAGGAGCGCGGCGGGAGTCTCGCGCCCCATGGTCTGGATCTGGTCGCGACTGATACCGGATCGGCACTCGAGGGCCGGCGGCGGGGGTGAATAGCCCTGTACGCCCTGGTTCTGCCCGGCCTGGCGGTCGCCCGGCGCCGTGTCGGCCCCGCGCGGGCGGCGTCGCCGACGGGCCATGGCCGCGCCGCGCGGCGAGGGCGACAGGAGCGAGCGTGCTGGCACAGCAGCCGCACAGGAGGGAGCGCGTCGGGGTCATCGGTAGAGCATCATACACCGTCCCCGAGACGATGCCTGCGTGCGGGCACGCAGGTCCGAGAGAACGCTGCGAGCGGGTATGGTGGGCCACCTTGGGCATCGGCACTGGGGCAAGTTGCGAGCCAGACGAGGCGCGCGCGACGAAGTATGGCGAAGCAACTTGCTTCCCCAGTGCCGCGGGATTGGCGGGCGGGGCCGTGGCTGCTATGGTCTGACGATGGCCTTTACGAAGGACACCTTGCAGGACCGCGTCGCCATCGTCACCGGGGCCAGCCAGGGCATCGGCCGCGCCATCGCCGTCGAGATGGCCAAGGTCGGGGCTCACGTGGTGGCGGTGAGCCGCCGCCTTGCCGCGCTCGAGCCGGTCGCCGACGCGGTGCGCGCGCAGGGGCGCCGCGCGCTACCGCTCGCCTGCGACGTCGCCGACGCGGGCCAGGTGGACGGCGTCGTCGCTCGGACGCTCGACAGCTTCGGGCGCATCGACCTGCTGGTCAACAATGCCGGCTATCGCATCCGCTCGCGCCTCGAGGACCTGCCGCGCCACGAGTGGGACGCCATGGTGGGAACGAACCTCACCGGCGTCTTCCTCCTGAGCCAGGCCGTGGGCCGAGTGATGATCCGCCAGCGCGCGGGCAAGATCGTCAACGTGACCTCGGTGGCGGGGCGCACCGGTTCGCGCGGCCTCGCCGCCTATGCCGCGACCAAGGCGGGCGTGATGGTCCTGACGCAGAGCCTCGGCGCGGAGTGGGCCAAGCACGGGATCACCGTGAACGCGGTGGCGCCCGGGCCCGTCGAGACGGAGGGGGTGCTCGAGGTCTGGAAGACGCCCGAGATGATCGCCCAGGCGTCCCGCGAGGTGCCCCTCCAGCGCCTCGGCCGCCCCGAGGAGATCGCCTGGGCGGTGATCTTCGTCGCCTCCGACCAGGCCAACTTCATGACGGGCGAGACCGTCTACGTCAGCGGCGGCCCCCGCGTATCGAATCGCGAGGACTGAGCCAATTCAGTCTACCGCAGCCCCAAGAATCCCAGGATGGCGACGACGACCACGACGAGTCCGGATCAAGTAGAATGATGTTGTTCATCTCATGTACTCCTTCCTGCCCTCCACCTTAGTCGCGACCACGCCGCCGGCCTAGTGGACCAAAGGCCACTGGTGGCTCGTGTCGGCCAGACGCGAACATGGGCTAAGGTCCACTTGGCGGGCGGGATCCGCGTCCTCTAGAGTGAAGGGCGTGAAGTGATCGGTTCGGATGAGGAGTTTCTGTCGCTTCCTCCTCTTTGATCGATCCCCGAAGCGGAGCGACGTCAGGGGATCGGACGAGTCGGTCGCACGAAACACACGGAGTCCACGAGGAGATAGTCATGGGTCGAGACAGGATACTCTACGAGGGAATTCTGGTCGGTCTCGCGGGCGCCGCCGCGGTCGCCATCTGGTTCTTCCTGTACGACCTGGCTCTCGCCACGCCGTTCCGGACCCCGGCTCTTCTCGGCGCGGTGCTCTTCGAGGGCCTGCGCGATCCCGCCGCGCTGACGATCACGCCGGGCATCGTCCTGAAGTACACGGTAGTCCACGGGCTGGCCTTTCTCGTCTTCGGGGTGGCGGCGGCGAGCCTGTTCGCGCTCAGCGAGCGTGACCGGCACGTGCTGTTCGGCGTGTTCATGCTCTTCTGCTGCTTCGAAGTGGCCGCCTTCCTGGCGATGGTGGTCCTGGGCTCGTGGCTGTTCGATGCGCTCCGTCCGTGGGCCGTCCTCGGTGGGAACCTCGTGGCTGCGCTGATGATGCTGGGCATTCTCTTCCGCGATCATCATTTCTCTCTTCACGAGGCGTTGACGTCGGGCGAGTGACCGCCATGAAAGCCCCGGCCATGCTCATCGGCATCGCGCTGATTGCGTTGGGCCTGATCGCCTTGGTGTACCAGGGCATCACGTACACGACCAGCGAGAAGGTGGTGGATCTCGGTCCCCTCAAGATCACCGCGCAGAAGGAGAAGACGATCCCACTGCCCCCGATCCTGGGGGCCTCGCGCTGGCGGGCGGAATCGTCCTGGTCGTCGTTGCGTCGCGCAAGTCCAAGACAGGCTGAGGCGCGCGCCGTAACACACTCGGCCTGACATCCGCGCCGCTCATCACGTCCATGCGGCGCGGCGTCCCTTGACCTCGCCCGATGCCCCGGCTATCGTCCGCGCTGTGAGCCTCGTGATCGCGACACGACTCGGGTCGTGGGCGAGATCGCGCGTGGCCGGGTTCCGTCTCGGTCGGCGTCGCGTCTCTTCTCCTCGTGCTCGCCGAAGGGGCCCTCGCGGCCACCTCGGCAGGCGGCATCAGCGGCGTCGTGAAGGACGCGCTCGAGCGACCGCTCGCCGGGCGCCGCCGTGAGGCTCGAAGGAGCCGATGGGCGGGTGCTCGGACGGACGACGGCCGACGGCCAGGGCCGCTTCACCTTCGCCGACGTGCCGCCGGGGACCTATGCGGTGCTCGCCGAGCGCGAGGGGTTCGAGACGGCGACGGCGATCGGAACGGTGTCGGAGGCGGACGGCTGGAGCGTGGACCTCACCCTCGCCTCGCGTCAGCCGCTCGACGTGGCGGTGGCCGCCAAGCGGCTGGACGACCCGCGGATCACCACGCCGCGCTCCATCGGCACGCCCGCCTACGAGATCACGAGCCGCGCGATCCAGGTCCAGCCCGGCGGCGAGAACAACTCGCTCACGCAGGTGCTCTTGCAGGCGCCGGGAGTCACCCAGGACGCGTCGAGCGTCGGCGGGATCCACGTCCGGAACCAGATGGGCAACATCCAGTACCGCATCAACGGTGTCGCGCTGCCGGAAGGCGCGACGCTGTTCGGCCAGAGCGGCGGCCTGAGCCCGCGGCTGGCGCAGTCGGTGACGCTCCTCACCGGCGCCCTCCCCGCCGAGTACGGTCTCCGGACGACCGGGGTCTTCGATATCGAGACCAAGAGCGGCGCGCTCGAGCCGGGGGCTACATCGGGATGTACGGCGGCAGCCAGTCCTGGCTCCAGCCGAGTGCCGAGTACGGCGGCTCGGTCGGCCGATTCAGCTACTTCCTGACCGCCGACTATCTCCAGAACAGCATCGGCATCTCCCCGGCGACCCCGGCGGCGCCATCCACGACGACACGCAGCAGGGGCACGGCTTCGGCTTCTTCGAGCTCGTCCTCGACGCGACGAGCAAGGTGAGCGCCCTGTTCGGCACCTTCGTCGGACACTTCCAGATCCCCGACAGCCCGGGGAACACGCCGAGCTTCATCGTCAACGGCGTGTCCGAGTTCGACTCCGCCAAGATCGACGAGACCCAGCTCGAGCAGAACCACTTCGCCGTCCTGTTCTATCGCAAGGCGACGCCGGAGTACGGCGTGCAGGTCGCGGCGTATGCCCGCTACAGCAGCTTGGCCTTCCGCCCTGACCCGCTCCCCGACCTTCTCTTCAACGGCATCGCGCAGCGCGTGGACCGGAGCAGCATCGCCACCGGCCTCCAGGTGGACGCCCGCTACGCCCTTACGCCGAGCCACACCCTGCGCGGCGGGCTTCTCTTCGGGGCGGACCGCACCAGCGTCCAGGCCACCTCCTCGGTGCTGCCCGCCGCCGACGGCGTCCAGACGTCGGAGCAGCCCTTCGACGTCATCGACAACACAGGCAAGACGGGCTTCACCTACAGCGTGTATCGTCCAGGACGAGTGGCAGCTCCTCCCCTCGGTGACGCTCAACGCGGGCCTCCGGCTCGACGGGTATGACGCCTTCCGACGCGAATGGCAGCTCAGCCCGCGCGTGAACCTCGTCTGGCGGCCGACGCCGACTACCACCGTGCACGCCGGCTACGCGCGCTACTTCACGCCGCCGCGCCAAGAGTTCATCTCGTCGGCGACCCTCGCCAAGTTCGCCGACACGACGGCGGCGCCGGAGGTCACGCAGAACTCAGCCCCGCGCGCCGAGCGCGCCAACTACGTGGACGTCGGCATCACCCAGCAGATCCTCCGCGGCCTGAAGGTCGGTCTCGACGCCTATTACAAGCAGGCCGACTACCAGCTCGATGAGGGCCAGTTCGGCGCGCCGGTCTTCCTCACACCGTTCAACTACCGGACGGCCAATACGTACGGCGTCGAGCTGACCACGACCTATGTCGTGGGAGGATTCACGGGATACGGAAACCTGGCGGCGGGGCGGCAATGGGCGAAGGGCATTGCCTCCTCGCAGCCGCTCTTCTCCGCCGAGGACTTCGACTACATCCAGCAGGCACTACATCGTCACCGACCACAGCCAGCTCATCACGGCGTCGGCGGGCGTCTCCTATCTCTGGCGGAGCACGCGCGCGAGCGTCAACCTGATCGCGGGCAGCGGGCTGCGGCGGAGCGTGAGGCACCCGAACGACTCGTCGAACCCAGCCTATCAGCAGCTCAACGTCGGCCTGACCCAGCAGCTTACCCTGCCCGCCATCGGCAAGATGGAGGCGCGGTTCGACGTCATCAATCGCGCTCGGCAACGACTACGTGCTGCGCGACGGCACTGGTGTCGGCGTCTTTGCCACGCAGTTCGGCCCGCCCCGAGGCTTCTTCGGCGGGCTCAAGAAGGTCTTCTGATGCCGGAGCTCCACGGGCTCGTCGCCGCCATCCGGCTCGGCGGCGCCACGATCTATCCGCTCCTCTTCCTGGCCATCGTCGCCGTCGTGGTCATGCTGGAGAAGGCGTACCTCTTCGCCACTCGGGCGCGGCCGCCCGCCCGTCTCGTCGGCCTGGCCGAGGCCGACGCCGCGGCCTGGGACGCGCTCGAGCGCGAGATCGCCGGGCTCGACCGCCGCAACTGCTTCGTCCGGTTCGTCCGGCTGATCGCCGACCACCGGAAGCGGCCCGTCTGGTGGATAGAGTCGAGAGCGGCGGCAGGAGGCCGAGCCTGATCGAGCGGTCGCTGGGACGCTGGCTCTGGGTGCTCGAGACGATCGTGACCGCGGCGCCGCTCCTCGGCCTGCTCGGGACGATCATCGGCATGATCCGCGCGTTCCGGCTCTTCGGCGCGGAGGGCCTGGTCGATCCACGCGGCGTCACCGGTGGGGTCGCCGAGGCGCTCGTCGCCACCGCGGCCGGGCTCCTCATCGCGATCGTCGCGCTCCTGGCCTTCAACTACTTCTCGCAGCGCCTGGCCCAGGTGATGGACGAGCTGGAGCAGCTCGGCACGCGTCTGGTGGACGCGCTCCGGCTCGAGGAGCGCGAGGCGCCGTGAAGTTTCGCAAGCTCCGGCAGCGCCGCCGCGGCCGCATCGAGGTGATCCCGATGATCGACGTGATGTTCTTCCTCCTGGCGACCTTCATGCTGGCGTCGCTCACCCTCCAGAACTTGCACTCGTTCGCCGTGAATCTTCCCCAGGGCGTGCCACACCGCTGCAGGCCGCCGGCCCGGTGACCCTCACCGTGGACAAGAGCGGCGCGATCCTGCTCAACCGCACCGCCGTCACGCTCGAGACGCTGCCGGCCACGCTCCGGTCGATGCTCGGCCTGAACGGCGCGCGGGCCGCGGACGCCAAGCTGATCGTGGCGGTGGACAGCGGCGCTCCCAGCGGGATCGTCGTGCAGGCGATGCTGCGGGCGCGAGAGGGCGGCGCGGAGCACTTCGTCCTCGTCGTCGCGCCGAGGTAAGCGCGGTGGAAGCGGTCCGAAGGCGGGAGGATCCGTGGGGTCGACTTGCGTGGCAGGTGCCGCTCGCCACGTTCCTCACGCTCGTCGGCCTGATGAGCTTCCTGCGTCTGCTCGAGCCATCGGACGTTCCGCCACCGGCCCCGCGACCGCTCGACGTGGAGGTCGCGGAGCTGCCCGCCGCCCATCGTCGCGCCGCCGCCGGCCGCGCCGACGCCTCCAGCTCGACCGACGCCGCCCCCGTGCGCGAGCGGCGTCCGGCCGAGATTCGGCCACCGGTCGAGCCGCCTCCTCCCTCGCGCCGGTGGCGGCGCCGCCCGCCGTCGCTCCGCCGCAGCCGTTGGACTCAGCCAGGCCGGCGATCGAGGCGCGTGACGCCATTCTTGCGCCGCCGGCCACCGCGCCTCAGCCGGTCGCGCCTTCGACGGCAATCGCGAGCAGCACGAGCAAGCAGGAGGGCGATCGAGCGTCTCGCGCGCCACCCGAGACAGCGCGCGATCCGGTTCCGGGACCACGCGGCGGACCACTGGGCGGGGAACGCGGGCGCCCGCGCGATCTACCAGCCGCTGCCGGAGATCCCCGAGGCGCTCCGCCACCGAAGCATCGAGATCATCGCGGTCGCCCGCTTCAAGGTGGCGGCCAACGGCAGCGCCCAGGTCGAGCTGACCGAGCCCACCGCGGATTCCGATCTGAATCGCGCGCTGCTCGAGTCACTCAGGCGCTGGCGGTTCTTTCCCGCGATGCAGGACGGAAAGCCCGCCGCCTCCACCGTCGAGATTCGGATCCCGATCTCGGTGCGGTAAGCCCCGAGAGGGGCGGAGACTAATGGGACCCAGAGCTGTCGGCGCGATGCTCCCCGTGTTGCACGTGGCGGGGCGGTGTCGAATCGACGAGGATCGCGGTGCAGGCGAAGACTGCGACCGCGAGCAGAGGCCTCGCGTGCCACGAAGGTGCTGAGTCGTGACGGCGCGGCGCGACGCCCGCGCGAGTGATGCGCGGAACAGCCATCGCGCGAGGCGAAAGCCGCGCTCGTCCGGGTCGGCTGGACGGTCCGTGTCCAGTGCAGGGCACGACGGTGTAACGGTTGACGGCGCCCCACCAGAGCAGCCCCAAGACCAGGAGCAGCTTCACCGCGAGCGCCCGACCATACATCGTGGTCACGAGGGCCGAGGGACCCGGAAGCTGCACCCAGGCGTTGTAGAGACCGGTGGCGAGCACCGCGGCGACACAGAAGCCGGCAAGACGCGAGAAGCGGCGCATGCAGCCGCCGAGCACCCCGAGCGGCCACTGGCGCGCTTCCCTCAGCACGGCCAGAGCGAGCGCGATCAGTCCGCCGGCCCACGCCGTCGTCGCGACCACGTGCACCCAGTCGATGCCGGCACTCAGCGTCAGGTCGCCCCAGTCCGCCGCGTGCCCGGTGAGGGTCGTCGTGAGCGCGATGGCGAGCGCCAGGCCAAGCGAGGCCACGCGCAGCGCGCGCGAGCTCCCCGCCGCGAGAAGGAACGCCAGCGCGAGCAACGCGAACCGGGCGATCCAGATCACACCGAAGTGCGTGCGCGTCAACACCGCCGGGAGGGCGGCGATCGCGGCCGGCAGCGCACCACCGGCCATGGTCTGGGCCCGCGTCACCAGATCGGCCGCCGTGGTGGCGAGCAGGACGACGAGGCACAGCATAGCCAGTCGGCGGAGCCGCCGGCGGGCGCCGTCGACCACCGGCGTCGCGTGCGGCAACACCACCAGCTCGACCACGAGGCCGCCGACGAGCGTCGCCAGGGCCAGGAAGCCGACCCAGCGGATCCCCGTGGCGATCACGAACTGCGGGCTCACGGCTTACTTGACCTGAAAGGGGAACGCCCCTTCGGTCCGGTGGCCGTCACGCGCCACCACGCTCCAGAAGACCTTGTAGCTGCCGGGCGGCAGCGCCGGCAGGCTCACCTCGAGGAGCGTGCTGTCCTTCGTGTCGACGCGCGCGTCTCCGGCGTCGACCCGCCGCTTGTCGCCATCCTCGACCCGGACCGTGCTGAAGACCGGCTCGATCGCGCCGTCGAACCAGATCCGCACCGACCGGGGCGCATCCACCGAATGGCCCACGCGCGGCTCCGAGTGATCGGGAACGCGTGCGCCGACACCCCGGCCGGCATCAGCGCCAGCGCGACCGCGATCGCGAGCGTCTTCACTATCGGGGCTGGGTCGGCCCCAGGATGCCGTGGAACGGCGTCCACGAGAAGATCGTTGGGCAAGATGTCGTCGAGATAGAAGTGGACCTGCGCGAGGAGGCCCACGTTCTTTCCGGATTCCCGGTTCACCGGGATCTGCAGCTCGAGGCCCAAGCTGCAGGTAGCGGCCGAACCAGATCACGCCCGGATTGATCGTCCCGGTCGTATGTCCCGATTGGGGACCCTGGACCGGTGTCTCCATGGCGAACTCGACGAGCGGAATCATGCGATTGAAGGGCGCCGGCAGACCGACGTCACGGACGAACGACTGTAGATATTGCAGGTTGTACTGGAGCGTGAACCCCCACTGCACGACCAGCGGATTCCGCCCTTCTCGACGGTCACCGTGCTCGGCTCCCCTTCCTCGCCCTCCTCCGTCACGATCGTCTTGTTGAAGCTCCGCGTCGGGATCGCGACGCCAAAGGCCCCCGTCAGCGCGACCGGCTTGAGCCATCGGAGGCTGTCGGGCAGGTCGCCGAATCCCTTGCCGAAGAAGAGCTTGGGGGTCACCACGTCGAAGGACTCCGCCCCGATCTGCTTGCTGCCCGTGCCACCGACCTCCCAGGACACGCCGGCGGAGAGCAGCGTCTCGTGCTCGGCGCTCTTCCAGTAGACGTACTTCAGCGAGATCTCCATGTTCTCAAAGCCCGATTGGGTCTTGCCGTGGTCCGGGTCCAGGATGGTCAGGTCCCCGCCCAGTGAGAAGCCGAGATTGGGACTCAGGCGCTTGGAGAACTCCCCGCTGATGTTCGTCTGGCGAAACGCGGGCGCATCCCCTGAGCCCGGGAACTGCATGAAGGAGACGGTCGGCAGCGACAGCTCGTCCGCCACGAACGGGTCGTCGATGGCGAGCGTCGCCGGGAAGAACCGCTGGCCGATCATTCCGTGAGCCCACGCCCCGGGGGCGCTCGTGAGCAGGACGACGATGACGGCGAGATAGACTGCGGACCGCATGCATGCCATGGGTTGCCCTCCCCGGTCGCCCGCCGTGAAGAGACGGCGAGCGACCCGCTCTCTGGGTGTGGAGTGCTGACGCGGTGCTAGACGGCAGAGAAGGCGGGAGGAGCGCGGCCTTCGTACGTCCGAACGCTTCTGATCGGTGGTTCGAGGTTGCCATCGACGGGGATCGCGGGCGTGGCCGTCCACAGCGGACCGCCCGCGTCTGGAAGGGCGGGGACGCCGTGTCGAGCATGCTTCGACCCCGAGAGGAAGCGTGCAGGAGTCGGCCGCGGTCGGATCCGGCAGGTGGTGCACCGAGTGAACGGCCGACTCGAATCCGAAGACGGCGACGAGGAGCGCGAGGCCGAACACCGACCGATGCCACGCCCGTCGACGGTCGGCGAGCAGCAGCCCAACGACGAGCAGCAACCCGAGCCCGATCCAAAGCGGCCGGCGAGCCATGCGCGGAGCGTGCGAGTGCGCGTGCGTCATATGGCGCTCTAAGCCTTACGCCCCGCCCGATGAGCTGTCAAGCGGCGCCGCGGCACGCGCGAGTTGACCGGCTATGCTTCGTACTCGTCACCGCGGCTAGATCACGCCCGCCTCGCGCCAGCGCGCCAGGTCGTCCCGGAGTGGCCGAGCAGGCCGACGAAGACCTCCTCGTTGTGCTCGCCCGGCTGCGGGGCGAGCCAGCGGATCTGGCCGGGCGTCTCCGACAGCTTGAGCGGCGTGCCCGTCGTCTTGAGCGATCCGTAGATGGGGTGGTCGACCTCGACGAACATCTCGCGCGCCTGCACCTGGGGATCGGCGACCATCTCGGCGACGTTGTTGACGGGCGCCGCCGGAACGCCCCCGCCGTCAGCGTGTCGACCACCTCGGCTTTGAGCGCCCGCTGGTCCAGCCGTGGATGATGCCGGCGATCTCGTCGCGGCGGTCGCGCGCGCCGCGGCCGTGGCGAAGCCGGGATCGCGCACGAGGTCGGCCCGGCCGATGAGCTCGCAGAAGCGCTTCCACACCGCATTGCTCGCCCCGGCGACGACGGCCACGTGGCCATCCGTCGTCGGATAGACGCCGGAGCTGGATCCGGCGAAGGAGACATTGCCGGCGCGCGTGAGCAGCTCGCCGCCGACCGTGTACCGCTCGCCGAGGTTGTCGAGGGCGATGAGCAGGCTGTCGAGGAGCGCCAGATCGATGCGCTGCCCCTTGCCGCTGCGGTCGCGGTAGTGCAGGGCCGACATGATGCTGAAGGCGCAGAGCATGCCCGCGTAGTAGTCGGAGATGGACTGGCCCGAGCGCGTCGGCGGGTGCTCGGGGAAGCCGGTGATGCTCATGTAGCCGCTGATCGCCTGGGCCAGCATGTCGTAGCCCCGTTGCGCGGCATAGGGGCCGTTCTGCCCGAACGCGGTGATGGAGGCGTAGACGAGGCGGGGATTCACCTGCTTCAAGTCCTCGTACCCGAGGCCGAGGCGCTCCATCGTGCCGACGCTCCAGTTCTCGGTCACGACGTCGGCGCGGGCGACCAGCTCCTGAACAGCTCGGCGCCCTTCGGCGTCTTCAGCTCGAGCGTGATGCCGAGCTTGTTGCGGATCGCGGTACTGCGCGGCCGGCACGCGCTCCTCGACGCCGTCGCGCACCCGCTTCACGCCGAGCGAGACGCGCTCGCGCCCGCGCTCCCGCGATTCGACCTTGATCACCCGCGCGCCCATGTCGGCGAGCAGCATGGTGCAGAAGGGCATGGCGATGACCTGTCCCAGGTCGATCACCGTGACGTCGCTCAGGGCCTGGTCCATGGAGCCTCCTGCGGACTGTTCAGCATCCTGTCAGCCTGGAACATTCACGAACGATGAAAGAGAAGGGCCATCGAGCCTCGCCCAGGTGCTATGGATGCGGTGTCGAGACGCGTCCACACGCACACACAGGGAGACTCGATGGCTATAGCCTGTATACCGCAAGTCACGTTCGGATTCGAGCCTCACGGGAAGCCCGGTGACGACTTTCCGCCGCACAGCGAGAACCCGAGCCCCGGCGGCACGTTCTGCCGAGGCTCGGGACCACGCGGCAAGGCGGCCCGGTGTCGCCGACTACTGTGCGTCGGTGAGATAGCCCATGATCTGATAGACGACTCCGACGTTCCGGGGGCTTGTCCCTGCGAGCCCGTCGCCAGGCAACACTCGCTCGCCGGCGTAGTATTCGAGCCCGGTCGCGAGGCTGGCAACGATCTGGTCGCGCCGGAACACGCGGAACTGCCAGCGCCGCTGCGCACGCCTCACAGTCGGCCCCGACCGCGGCCCGACTGATGTTGCCCAGGAAGTCATCGTTGTCTCCGATCACGTGATCGTTCGGAACACCGATGCTCACGATGAAGTCGGTCAGCACCAGTTTCATGCCCAGTGGCACGACCGAGAAAGCGCCCCTTCCGTCAGCGCGTACGATTGTCCCTGTCACCGGGCCGCCGTTTGACGAAGACTCGCCGACGATCGAGATCTGGACGCGCCTGGAGTTCACGATGTTGACGTCGACGCTCGTTGCTCGACCGTGACATCCTGACTTGCAGGGAAGTTGGTCACGGCCACACTGCCGGTCACCTCGGTCGGGGCCTGGCCCGGAGGCCCTCCGGCGGGCGGAGCCGCCTGCGCGGCCCCAGTGACCATCAGCGTCATGCCCAGAGCCACGATACCGACGCGGGTGTTCCGATGTGCCTTCATGATTGATTCTCCTTTGAAGGGTTAGCGTTATCGTTCCAATTGCCCGTTTGCCGTGTGTGCCGGTCCATTCGTCAAGCTGGTCAGCCAGTCTCCTGTCTTCGGTGTTCTCCTCGTCCGGACTCCTTCCTCCGTGGCCGCTGTACGACCGCGGTTGTCTCGGGATTGTGCGAGACATTCTCGGGCCCGGCCTCCACGCTTGGCTGCGCCGCGCCTCGGTGTGGCCGTCCGAAAGACCAAAGGTTCCTGTCTCACGCGACCGTTGTAACCGGGTGGCCGTCTGCGCTGCGTCTGCGGAAGCGTCAAAAATAACGTTGCATCAGGGTCCCGGTCACGGTCGGGGACGTAGGCACCACTCGCACGCTCCGGCCGCGATCGCCCCCTCGTGGCCCTCATCCCCGTGACCGAAGCTCCCGGACCCAGACACCGGCCGCCCCGAAGCCGGTGGCACAGCGCACATTTAGCCCCCACCTCGCGCGCCCACCACGCCCGCCCGGCTGAGCGGATAAGCGCTGAGGACGCCTGAGAGCTCCAGAGCGCGCTCGAGGACAGCCGGCCGGAGCCTGTTCGAGTCGAGCGGTGACGCCGCCGTCGCGGACAAGCACGGGCGCCGAGATCGCTCTCGGCGCCCGCCTGGTGACTGCCGTCTGCGTTTCCGGGCTACGGCAGCGGAGGCAAGCTCCAGGTTCCGATGATGGAGAACGGGTTCCCTCGCGCGAAGTTGAGCGCGCCCGAGTCCCTGCACTTCGCCGATCGCGGCGGTTGGCGCGTTCGCGTCGAGGAAGCGCGTGGTCACGCCCGTGCTCTGCGTGCCCCGCACGGAGTGCCGTCCGAGTGGAGGAACAGATCCTCTTCGGGACTGGGAGCGATCGTCGCATCGAACCGCGAGCGCCGGCTCGTCGCATCGTAGTACAGACGCAGCCCCACGGCGCTGTTGTGGCTGCCGCCGGGCCCGGAGCACTTCGTGTCATCCGGCTTGGTGCCGATCCGAGCCGAGACCCTCAAAGCCAGCACGTCGCCTGACGCGATCGGCACGAGGCCGAAGGGGTCGAACTCGGCGACGGCGTCCCGCGCCAGGTCCGGATTCCTCGTCACGCCGGCGATGCATCGTCCCAGTCCTGAGGCCACCGAGGTCCCGTTCCGGAGCAGCTCCACCTTGAGGTCGAACTGCGTGCCCTGATCGTCGCTGTTCTTCAGTCCGATGAGGAGGTGGGCGGGAGAGAGTGCCAGTGGCGACGAGATGACCTGCCCGAGGAGCGCGAACGTCCCGTTGAACGCGCCCGCGCCGACGATGTCCGTGCCGACCTTGAGCCAGTCGGGGTCGAGGTCTCCGTTGCTGGATCCAGGCTTGCAGGTCCGCGACGATCGGCTTCGGCGCCGAGAGCCAGAAGAAGTTGCCATTGTCGAGCTGCACCTGGGGCACGAAGAAGTAGTGGTCGGGGGCAGCAGGAAGGGCTTCGCGAAGGTGACGGTGAACTGCACCTCCTGTCCGGTGACCGGCCCCTCGCCGTTCGTCGTCTGACCGGGCTTGGGGTGGATGCCGTTCAAGACCGAGTTGGCCGCGGTGAAGCTCGAGCTGAGCACCGCGGTCGTGTAAGTCAGGCTGCCCGCCTCCGAGTCGCGAGAGTCAAACGCCACGTCGGAGGGGAGTTGGCGCGAGTCGGCACCCTGGGCGTGCGCACCGCATCCGAGTCCTTGGGGAAGACCCGGTAGATCTCCACGACCACCTTGGAGACCGTGGCCCCGGGGGATGAGCCCCACGAAGGTCGCCCCGGTCAGGCCCACCGGATTCGCAAACAGAAAGTCGTCCGCCGCCTCGATCTCGATGTTCGGACCGCTCTCCGGCCGGGAGGCCATCGCCATCTTCCCGTCCGGATTGCCGGTGCTGAACAGCGAAGTCGGGGACGAGAGCACCTGCCCCAGGAGTGCGAACGTCCCGTTGAACGCGCCCGCGCCGACGATGTCCGTGCCGACCTTGAGCCAGTCGGGGTCGAGATCCCCGTTGCGGATCCAGGCTTGCAGGTCCGTGGCCAACGGCTTCGGCGCCGAGAGCCAGAAGAAGTTGCCATCGTCGAGCTGCACCTGGGGCACGAAGAAGTAGTGGTCGGCGGGAAGCGCGATCGGCGGCGTGAAGTCGACCGCGAACCGCACCTCCTGTCCGGTGACCGGCCCCTCGCCGCTCGTCGTCTGAGCGGGCTTGGGGTGGATGCCGTTCAAGACCGAGTTGGCCGCGGTGAAGCTCGAGCTGAGCACCGCGGTCGTGTAAGTCAGGCTGCCCGCCTCGGAGTCGCGAGAGTCAAACGCCACGTCGGAGGGGGAGTTGGCGCGAGTCGGCACCCTGGGCGTGCGCACCGCATCCGAGTCCTTGGGGAAGACCCGGTAGATCTCCACGACCACCTTGGAGACCGTGGCCCCGCGGGGATGAGCCCCACGAAGGTCGCCCCGGTCAGGCCCACCGGATTCGCAAACAGAAAGTCGTCCGCCGCCTCGATCTCGATGTTCGGACCGCTCTCCGGCCGGGAGGCCATCGCCATCTTCCCGTCCGGATTGCCGGTGCTGAACACGGTCTGGGCACCTGCCGCGTGTGCTGCGAGACTCGCCGCGATCAACATGACGCCAAAGAATGCTCGTTTCATGGTTCCCTCCCTGTGGCTGAGTGCTTCCTGCCCGGTATATTCCGCGGACCCCGGCGCCGGTTCACGGCCGACACGATTTCTTCGCGCCGACTCCGAATGTGGCAGCAGGGCGGGCGATTCAGGAAGGGGGCCGTCAGGTGACAGTGACGTGTAGTCGAGGCCACCCCGGGAGCGGCCGCCGTCGGAGCGTGCTTCAATGCTGCCCACGCTCAGCGCGCGGTGGAGTTCTACGAGGCCAGGCGCTCGACGCGCTCGGCAGACTGACGCGCGCCACGGACAAGGACAGTCGCGTCGTGGACGCCCCGTCGAGCTGTCGCGCCCCCTTCACTCGCGGTTAGATGATCTTCTGCGCGCGGAGGCGGGGATCTCCGCCGCGAGCCCGAGATCGGCCAGCACTTCCTCGGTGTGAGCGCCCAGCTCCGGCGCGGGCAGCCGAAGGCGGCACGGGGTCGCGCCGAGCTTCACCGGGAACCCGTCATCCGCACCGGCCCGTGGCCGGGATGCTCCACCTCGAGCACCATCTCCTGCGCCAGCACCTGGGGATCGCTGAACACGTCGCGGAGGTCGGCGACCCGGCCGCACGGCACGCCCGCGGCGTTCAGATGCTCGATCCAGTGCGCGACGGTGCCGGTGCGGATGCGCTCGCCGACCAGCGCATTGACGGCGTCGCGGTGGAGCAGGCGCTCGGCGTAGCCGGTAAACTCCGGGCGCTCGAGCATGGCCTCGATGTCGAGCGCGCGGAAGAGGCGCCGCACGACGTCGTCGGTGCTGGGCGCGATGGCCACCTGGCCGTCCTGCGCCTGGTAGAGGCCGTAGGGCGCCGCGATCGGATGCTCGTTGCCGGTGCGCGGGGGAGCTGGCCGGTGCCGAGATACTGCGCGCTCAGGTACGCCATCATGCTGATGAGCCCGTTCACCAGGCTCGACTCGACGCGCTGGCCGCGCGCGACGTTGCCCCGCCGCGCGACGAGGGCGCAGGCCACGCCGAACGCGCCGTAGAGTCCCGCGACCAGATCGCTGATCGGCGTGGCCGCGCGCATCGGCGCCTCGCCCTCGCGGCCGTTGACCGACATGAACCCGCTCATCGCCTGGGCGATGAAGTCGAAGGCCGGGCGCTCGGCATACGGCCCGGTGCTGCCATAGCCATTGATGCCGCACACGATCAGGTCCGGGTTCAGCGCGGCGAGCCGCGCCTCGCCGAAGCCCATGCGCGCCAGCACGCCGGGCCGGTAGTTCTCCACCAGCACGTCGGCGCGCTCGAGGAGACGGGCCAGGATGGCCTTGCCCTCCTCGGCGTAGAGATCGAGGGTGATCGACTTCTTGTTGCGGTTGAACTGGGCGAAGTACCACGACAGTCCGTCCACGATCGTGCCCTGCTGGCGGATGGGATCGCCCTCGCCCGGCGGCTCGACCTTGATGACCTCGGCGCCCATGTCGCCGAGGAGCATGCTGCAGAACGGGCCCGCGAGAATGCGGGTCAGGTCGACGACGCGGAGACCGGACAGGGGCAAGGGCGAATCCTCCTGCCGCATGGTAACTCACGCCGAACGGTTGCCCGGCGGCGGGCTCGCGCGGTATCGTCGGGCGTCACGGATTGGCCATGGCGCGATCAGACGAGACGACCGCAGAGAACAGGCCCCGCCGCTCCGACGGCACACGCCAGGGCTGGGACCGCCGCTATGCCGCCGCGGATCGCATCCACGCGACGCCGGTGCCCAACCGCTTCCTCGTCTCCGAGATCTCCGACCTGGCTCCGGGCACGGCGCTCGACCTGGCGTGCGGGGCGGGACGCAATGCGGTGTGGCTGGCCGAGCGGGGCTGGCGCGTGACGGGCGTGGACTTCTCGGGCGTGGCACTCGGGATCGCGCGGGACCTGGCCGCATCGCACGGGGTCGAGGTCGAGTGGGTCGAGAGCGACGTGATCGGCTGGGCGCCTCCCGCGCGCGCCTTCGACCTGGTCTGCGCCCTCTACCTGCAGCTCCCCGCCCCGAGCGCCGGGCCGCACTGCGCCACGCCGTCGACGCCCTGCGCCCGGGCGGCACCCTGCTCGTGGTCGGCCACGATCTCCTCAACATGACCGAGGGCTGGGGCGGGCCCACCACGCCCGATGTCCTGTTCACGCCCGACGACATCGCGGCCGAGGTCGGCGACCTCCAGGTCGAAAAGGCGGAGCGCGTGCGGCGATCCGTCGAGGACGGCGGCGTGCTCCGCGAGGCCATCGACGCCCTCGTCCGCGCCCGCCGGCCCTGATCGGGCCGCCGCCGTCCGAGATCACTGAGTCACTAGCCGAAGGAGGCTCACATGGGACTTCTCGACGATCTTCTCGGTGGACTGGCCGGACAAGGGATGGGCGGTCGCGCGCAACAGCAACCAACGCAGGCGGGCGCCGGAGGTGCGGGCATGAGCGGCGTGCTCGTCGCGCTGATGCCGATCGTGCTGGGGATGCTGTCGAACCGCGGCCGTCAAATCGGCGCGCCGAATCAGATGGACGTCGGACCGGGTGCCGGCGGCGGGCTCGCCGACGTGCTCGGGCAAGTGCTCGGGGGCTGCGGAGGCCGCGGCGCGGCGGGCGGGCTCGGCGGTTTGCTCGAGCAGCTACAGCACGCTGGCTTCAGCGAGCAGGCCGACTCGTGGGTGTCCCGCGGCGCGAACAAGCCGATCCCGCCGGATGCGATGACGCAGATCTTCGGGCGCGACGGCATCGAGCAGATCTCGCGGCAGGCGGGGATCAGCGAGGACGAAGCGTCGCGCGGCCTCTCCGAGCTGCTGCCCGAGGTCGTCGATCGGGTGACGCCTGACGGCGACGTTCCCGATGTCGGCTCGCTGACGAACAGCGTGCAGGACCTCGCGCGGCGGTTCGGACTCAGCTGAGCGGCGGGAGGGCGATGCCGTCGTGCGCCTCACTACCGCCGTCCCTCGTCGCGTCAGCTCGCCTGATCAGATCAGTTCAGGGGGCGGATGTGTGAGCCCGAGTCGGGTACGTCGGTCAGACCCAGGGCCTTGCGGTAGGCGCTCCGCACCGCCTCGGGCTGGCCGGCCTGGAACACGAAGTCGTCGCGCACGATGACCCCGGGCGTTCCCACACGCGGCCGGTCTCGATCCGCCAGGGAGTAGCCTTTGACGAAGTGGTCGCGGCCGACGATGGGCAGCTCCACGCAGGCATTCCGTTCGGCGTCGCGCATCACCGCCTTGGGCTCGCCGCCGCGGGCCACGACGTGCGCCTCCTCGAGCAGGCGCTTGCGCATCAGGATGACGCCCCGGTCGCTCTCGCCCAGATGCTCGCGCGTGCGGTCGGCGATCGGGCCCTGGCCCGTCCAGGCGATGAAGTCCTGGTTCATCACGTGGGTGCTGATGAAGCGCCCCGTTTTCTCGTCCCTGACCGCCCCGTGCCAGTACGGGATGCGGTCCTGCGCGAAGGGCTCCATCTCGTTGGGCACGCGGTCGAAGAACCAGCCGACGCTGAGCGTCGCGGTGTCGTCGATGGGCACGCGCCACTCGAAGTGGCCGCCGGTGAACAGGCAATTCGGCCAGAGGCAGGTCCGCCCCACCGTCCACAGCTCGCTGTCCTCCGACTGGCCCTCGAGCACGCGCCGATAGATGAAGCCGTGCTCGAACTCGTCGAAGGCGATCTTGAGATGGGTGGGCGGCCGATCGCCGCGGACGCCCTTGAGCGCGCGCGCCCAGTTGCCGTGCAGCCACTCGAAGTGCACGGGGTCGATGGAGTTCTCCTGGCACTGGAACCAGTTGCACGGGATCTCGGCGAAGACGATCTGCACGAAGCCATTGGCCCAGGTGAAGGGCTCCCACGTCGGCACGAGCGGCGCCGGGGCCGGTCCGAGATACGCCCACACGAGGCCCGCCTTGACCTCCACCGGATAGGCCTTGATCCGGACGCGATCCTTGAACCGCGCCTCGGGATGCGTGGTCTCCTCGAAGGGCTGCGCGAGACACCGGCCATCCCGATCCCACAGCCAGCCGTGATAGTGGCAGCGCAGCCCGCAGTCCTCGACCCAGCCATAGGACAGATCGGCGCGCCGGTGCGCACAGTGCCGGTCGACGAGGCCACACTGGCCGCTGCCGTCCTTGTAGAGCACGAGGTCCTCGCCGAGGAGCCGGACCGGCTTCACGGGCGTGTCGTCGAGCTCGGCGACGGCGGCGATGGGCATCCAGTACCGCCGCAAGAGCTCGCCCATGAGCGTGCCGGGGCCGACCTGCGTGAAGGCGCGGTTCGATTCCTCAGTCAGCATGGGATGTCTTCCTCCAAATCTCCTCGCGTGTCACCGGCACGCGCTCGATGCGCGCGCCGAACGGTGACAGCGCGTCCTCTACCGCCTGCGCGATCAGGGGATGCACCGGCATGATGCCGCCCTCGCCTGCCCCCTTGGCCCCGAGCGGATTCAGCGGCGTGGGCGACTCGAGATGGCGGATCTCGAAGGTGCGCGGCGCATCCGCGGCCGTGGCGAGAGTGTAGTCCATCAGGGTCGCGGTGAGGCGCTGGCCGTTGTCGTCGTAGGCGAGCTGCAGGTTGAGCGCGTCGGGAAGGCCCTGGACCACGCCGCCGTGGATCTGCCCGTCGACGATGCCGGGCTCGAGCACGTGGCCGCAGTCGTGGGCCACGATCCAGCGCAAGATCTCCACGGCGCCGGTCTCGGGATCGACCTCGAGGACCACCGCGTGAGTGCCATTGGCGAAGCTCGATTGCGACACCTCGAAGACGTGCGTGTCTTCCAGGTCCGCCGTCTCTCCCGGCACCCGCCCCGCATGCGCCGCGGCGGCCACCTCGACCCAGCCGACGGCCCGGCTCGGCAGCCCGCGCACGGAGAACCGGCCCTCGTCGAGGACGATGTCGGCGGCCGACGCCTCCAGCAAGTGCGCGGCGATCCGCCGCGCCTTGTCGCGCACCGCGCGCGAGGCGAGCAGCGCCGCGCTGCCGCCGATCGCCGCCGTGCGGCTGCCATAGGTCCCGCCGCCCTGCGCCACGAGCGCGGTATCGCCGGTCAGCACCTCGATCGCGTCCGGCGCGACCCCAAGAACGCGGCCGACGAGCCGCGAGAACATCGTGACGTGCCCCTGGCCCTGCGGCGCGGCGCCGCTCACGACGGTGACGCCGCCGTCGGCGCCGACGCGCACGACCGCGCTCTCGAGCGGCACGGTGGCGGTCGCCTCGACGTAGTTGACGAGGCCGATGCCCAGATAGCGCCCCTCGGCGCGCAGCCGCGCCTGCTCGCGGCGCGCCGCCGGGAGGTCGAGGGTCTCGAGCGCGAGATCCATGCAGCGCGGATAGTCGCCGGTGTCGTACTCGACCGGCCCGCGCCCCGCGGTGGTGAGGCCGGTCGCGTACGGATGCCGGTCGGCGGGGACGAGGTTCCGCCGCCGGATCTCCACGGGGTCGACGCCGAGACGGCGGGCCAGCGCGTCCATCGCGCGCTCGATGACCGCGGTGCCGTACGGGCGGCCCGCGCCGCGGTAGGCGCCGACGGGCGTCGTCGTGGTGATCACCGCGCGGAACCGCAGGTCGAGGCTCGGGATCACGTACGGCCCCACCGAGTGGATCATGGCGTTCTGCGGCAGGTTGAGCCCCGAGATCGTGTAGGCCCCCATGTCGTGCAGGAAGTCGTCCCGAAGCGCCAGGAGCCGTCCGTCGCGCGTGGCCCCGATCTCCACGTCGTGGACCTGGTCGCGCTCCACGCAGGCGACCAGCGTGTGCTCCCGCCGCGTCTCGATCCACTTCACCGGCCGGTCGAGCCGCCGCGCCAGCTCGGCCACCGCGACGTACTCGGGGTAGTACATGCCCTTGGTGCCGAAGCCCCCGCCCACGTCGGGCGGCGCGATCACCCGCACGCGCTCCTCATGCACGCCGAGCTGGCCGGCGATCACCCCCGGTGGCGGTGCACCATCTGCACGGCGCCCCACACCGTGAGCGAATCCCCGTCCCAGCGCGCGACGAGGCCGCGCGGCTCGAGCGGATGCGCGCCGCCCCGCGACAGCCGCACCCGCGTCTTCACGACCACCGGGGCGCCGGCGAGCGCGGCGGCCGCGTCGCCCACCTGCTGCCGCCACTCCGCCACGACATTGCTCCCGATCTCATCGTGCACGACCGTCGCCCCCGCGGCGATCGCCGCCTCGACGTCGACCACCGCGGGCAGCGCCTCGTACTCGACGCGAATCAAGTCGAGCGCATCGTGCGCCCGATACGGATCGTCCGCCACCACGACCGCCACCGCCTCCCCACGAATCGCACCCGATCCCGGGCCAGCACCGAGATACGGCAAGGAACGGGCAGCGCGGGATGCGGCGCATAGATGGGAATCGGCCCCCGACGGCCCCCAGATCCGCCGCCACGAAGACCCCGATCACCCCGGGCGCCCGCCGCGCCGCCGACGCGTCGATCGAGACGATACGCGCATGCGCATGCGGCGACCGCAACATCGCCGCGTGCAGGCAGCCCGGCACGCGCAGATCATCGACGAACTCCCCGCCCCCGTGATGAGCCGAGGATCCTCCCGCCGCCGCACGGCCCCGCATGCTCAGCCATGGCTAGCGAAGCCCGTCTGGATCGACGAGGGCGAGGAGCTTGCCAACCGTTTCCTGCAGCACATCAGCGCGGGACGCTGACCAATGCGACTCGCCTTCCGCACGCGCCAGTCCAGGCTCTTTATCTGGTCGGAAAGGATCGCCCCTCAACGCCAAGCCCCTCCGGCAGAAGCACCTCGAATGGATACCCCTTTACCTGTGAGGTGACCGGGCAACAGACGGCCAAGCCGACCCGACGGTTGTATGGAGTCTCGGCGAGATCACCAAGGCTGGACGATGCCCCGCCTGCTCGTGGCCCGCTTGGGGGTTGAACTGGAGCCAGATGAGATCCCCGCGCGACGGGACATAGGCGGCCACTACCAAGCCTCGCGGCCGACCGCCTTACCTGTCGAGACCTCGCCATGCAGCTTCCGCGGGTTGACCTTCCTGAGCAGTGCGCTCAAGGCGTACCTTCGAACTCGGAGCGGGCGAACAAGAAGCCGACCGTTCTCGACCGACAGCTCGACGGTCAGCTCCCTCCTCCACCTGAGCCTCGACCGCGAATGACCTCGGAATCCGCAACCCGAGGCTATTGCCCCACTTCTGAATCCTGGTCTGCATATGGACCTCCTCGCCGGCTATACAATGAATACACGTTGGACGTGGTCCGCGGTCAAACCCTCTCCGGACCTTCCGGTAGTCTCAGCCCTCCCGTCTCGGCCGGCAGCCGCGACCGCCAGTCGAGCGACCGCGTGATGAACGGCCGCAGCGCCAGGATCACGAGCACCGCCCCCACCGCGAGCAGCGTCACGGAGATGGGCCGCGTCACGAAGATCGCATAGCTCCCCGCGGACATCGCGAGCGACTGGCGCAGCGACAGCTCCATCATCGGCGCGAGCACCAGCCCGAGCACGATGGGCGCCGTCTCGAAGTCGAGCTTGCGCAGGACATACCCGAGCATGCCCATGGCGAGCATGATCCACACGTCGACCACGCTGCTGTTGACGGCGTAGACCCCCAGGATCGAGCACACGACGATGAGCGGATACAGCACCGGGTACGGCACGCGCAGCAGGTTCACGAAGAGCCCGACCAGCGGCAGGTTGAGGATGAGCAGGATGACGTTGCCGACGCGTCCACCGTGACGTCGATCGTTCGGAGCGTGTCGGAGTTAACTGCTGTTCGAGTGCCGGCTTCGCCGGCGCAACCGATTTGTGGGGAGGCTCGGACGGGGCCCTCGAGGCCCCCTTCGATGATCTAGGGTCGACGGGAAGGCCGAGCGAGCGCGGCCGCGAGGTGAGGGAGCAGCACGCGGACCACGGGCAGCGCCACCGACAGCGCCGCCGGAACGGCCGCCCACCTACTCTTCGGCGGCGCGACGGGCGCCAGGCGATCGGGATCCTCGACGACCCGTCCGAGGGCGCGGCCGAGGCGCTCGGCCTTGTCGGTGAGCTCCGCGACTCGCGCGGCGAGCCCGGCCTGACGCCGGCTGCGCGTGATCTGCAGGGTCGAGCCCGGCGGCCGCCAGCGCGACCACCCCGCCGAGCACGATGGTCAACCCGCGGCGATGCCGGCGGAGCTGCGTCCGCCAGTCCATCAGCTCATCGCGGCGCCGGCGAAGCTCCGCGACGAGCACGTCGAGCCGTTCGCGGGCCGCGGTGGCCTCGGCGCCCAGCGCACCAACGCGGGCGCTCGCGCCGGCTACGTGAGGTGTTCCTTCGCCCATTCGAGATCCTCCTTGACGTGCTTTCGGGTCGCGGCGAGCGGCGCGCTCAGCCGCCCGCGCCACGCCACGAGTCCGATGGCGCCGCCCACCACCAGCAGCAGCACACCCAGCGCGAGCGCGGCGAGCCAGGCGGGCATCACGTGGGCCAGGGCGAACACCACCGCGACCAGCAGCAGATTGATCCCGAGCAGGGCCAGGACGGCCGCGACAGCAAGTCGCTTCGCCATCAGAAGCTGCGCCTGCAGGTCCGCCTTGAGCTCGGCGCGAGCGAGCTCGACCTCCTTCTTGATGAGGAGGGACGCCGTCTGTAAGAGCTGGCGCACGAGCTCGAGCATGGAGAGGGAGCGAGCCGGCGGCGTCTCAAAGCTGTCCATTGGGCCTCGAATCGGCAATCACTGTGCCAGCCTCGCGATGGCGGAAAATCGCCCGATTGCCGGCGGCGGTCGGTAACACAGTCACGTCGAAGTTACCCGCCCGGGAAGAACGGACGCACGCGCTGGAGCCTCACGCGCTCATGAGCCAGTCGAGCATCTTCGGGTTCTCGTCGCGCGGGTAGGTGTGCGAGAGGTCCTCGATCTCGCGATAGACGATTCGCGCGCCGACCGCGGCCAGCGCCTGCTGCGCCATCCGGGCGGTGTGGACGGGGAACATCCAGTCGAGCGCGCCGTTGACCAGGTAGATCGGCCGACCGCGCGCCCGCTCGATCCCTCCCTCGGCAAAGAGGAACGGATGCAGCACGCCGCAGACCGGCGCCAGATGGGTGAACGGCATCCCGTCGCGGAGGCCGCACAGCAGCGCATAGGTGGCGCCGTCCGACATGCCGGTGAGGAGCACGCGCCCGCGATCGACCGGGTACCGCGCGGCCACGGACTGCGACCATCTGCGCGAGCGGCTCGGCATCCACGTCCTCGCCGCCCATGATCGACCAGGTGCGGTCCCGCGCGGTGGGCGACAGCAGCAGCATCTGCCGCGAGCGCGCGTCGGCGAGCCAGCTCCACAGGAAGTCGCGCCCGTGGCCGCTGCCGCCGTGGAGCGCCACGACGAGCGGCATCGGCGTCTTCGCGTCAGAGGCCTCCGGCACGTAGAGCGAGAACCCTCCCCGGCTCCCGCGCTCATTGTCGGCGTGCAGGACGCCGGCCTTCACGCCATCGTCGCGCAGCGCCGCGTCCCGCAGGCGCGCGATCAAGGCGTCGTCACCGCGGCGCGCGGGCTCGAGGAACCACCGGCTCACGGGCTCGAGCACGGGCGCCAGCGGGTAGAGCGCCTCCTGCACGCGCGCCGCGCGGCGCAGCGCCCGGTACAGGCCGATGACGTCCTCGGCCGATCCCGCCGCCGCCGTGAAATCGCGGATGAGCTCGACGGTCTCGCGCGCCACCGCGGCGAGCCGGTCCCGCATGAAGGCGAGATCGTCCGGGCACGCGAGGCCTTCCAGGGCGGCGAGCGGCGCCGCGAGCGCGGCCGCGTGCGGGGCCAGCGTCTCCGCCAGCTTTCCTGCGAGCGGGGGATAGAGATGCCGCTGCACCCAGCCGATGCGCTCGAGGGCGCCCAGCAGCGGGGACAAGAGCTCGGCGATCGCGTCGAGCACGGGTGCGTCAGCCGGCGTCATGATCCCCGGATCTTACCGTCAATCGCGGCGACCGGCTGCGGGAACCGCCCGCGCGCTCGCCTCCTCGGGCGGCGGGCGGAGCCGGAACACCCGCACCGGCTCGTCGATATTGCGCAGCTCCGTCTCGCCGAGATCCTCCGGGGCGAACTCGGGACCGAGCCGCCGCCGCGTCTGCCCGCCCAGCATGACGGCGTCGCCCTCGCCGAGGGCGGCCAGGCGCGCGGCCACATTGGTCACCGGACCCGAGGCGGTATAGGTCCAGCGCGTCCCCGCCAGGCCCTCGATGCGCGTCGCGCCCACCGCCGCCACGCCCGAGTTGACGCCGACGTGCACGCCGATGGGCTCGGCGGGCGGCCCGGGCTCGACATCCATCGCCGCATTGATCTCCGCGGTGCGCCGGAGCACTCCGAGCCCGGCGAGGGCGGCCGCCACCGCGTGACGGCGCGGATCCGGGTCCTGGAAGATCACCATGAGGCCGTCGCCCGCCGTCTCGTTGACGTCGCCGCCCTGCCCGAGGATCTCGTCGAGGAAGGCGCCGAAGTACCGCTCGACGAGGTGGTTCAGGCGGGCCGCGTCGAGGCGGTCGCTCAGGCGGCTATAGCCCACGATGTCGACGAAGAGCACGGACACGTCGACGTCGCGCTTGGCGAGCGCGGGTGCCTCGGGCGCGCGCTCGATCAGGTCCTGGACGACCCGCGGCACGAACTTGGACAAGTTCGCGCGGATGGACTCGAGGATCTGCACGCGGCGCAGCGCCGCCTCGAGGCGCGTGGTAGGCGCGGGCATTTTCGAGCGCCACCGCGCTCTGATCGGCGAGCGTGCGGAGCACGCGCAGATCCTCCCCAGATATTCGGCATCCCCGCGCCGGCGCCCGAGCGCGAGGACGGCGGTGACCCGGTCGCGGAAGAAGATGGGCGCCGCCGCCTCCGCGCCCGCCGCCTCGAGCTCGCCGAGAGCCGTCTCGCGCATCGCGGCGAGGTCGGGATCCTCCCGCAGGCGCGCCCGCGTCACCGGCGACCGGAGACGGGTCAGGACGTGCATCAGGGGGCCGTCATCCGCCAGGTGCGCCGCGCGCCCGGCCCGGCTGAGGCCGCGCAGCCCGCGCGCGCCGTCGGCCGGCAAGAGCAGTACCACGTCCTCCGGGCGAAAGATCTCGTCGGCCGTCCGGGTGACGAGCGCCTCCAGCCGGTCCAGCTCGAGCACCGTGGTCATCTGGTGCGCGAGCGACTCGAGCGCGCGCTGGGCGTCGTAGCGGTCCCGGAAGAAGAGGCGGTCGACGAACATCCGCACCCGGCCGTAGACCGGGTTCATGAGGAGCACCACGGCGAGCGCGACCCCGGCGGAGGACACCACGGGCGCGACATCCAGATGCATGCGCGCGAGGAAGAGATCGAGGCCGGTCAAGAGCCCGACGTAGACGAGCGCCACCAGGCCCGTCACCACCGAGTAGACCGCTCCCATGCGGACCACCGCGCGGACGTCGAAGAGCTGGTAGCGCACGATGGCGTAGGCCACGGCGGCCGGGAAGACGAAGTTGAGCTGCCACACGAGGTGCAGGTGCGGCACGGTGGCGCCGGTGACGATCTCCGCGGAGGTGCCGAGGAGCGGCAGCACGTAGCCGATCCCCACGCCCCACAGCAGCACCCGGGCGCGGCGCCGGGCGGCGAGCGTCGGGCTCGCGAGCACCGTCCATCCGAGCGAGGCGATCAGCGCGAGCGCGGCGAGCCCGGCATAGCCCGCGACGATCTCGCCGACCGGCGCGGTGAAGCGCATGAAGTTGACGAGGAGCCACGCCGCGAGCCCGGCGGAGGCGGCATACGGCAGCGGGATGACCCAGGGCCACCGGTCCACCAGGCTCCGGCGCTCCGGGAACGTCAGCGCCAGGTGCAGCAAGAGGGCCGGCGTGAACGCCCACAGCGCGAGGAGCAGGCGCGTGAAGCGGTGCGTGGTCACGAGGTCGTTGTAGGTCAGGTTGATCGTGGCGCTGACGAGACAGAACGCCAGGAACAGGCGGCTCTCCGGCGTGCCCGGGCGGAGGACGAAGACCAGGGCGCCGAGCGCCAGCACGAGCAACCCCGGCAGCGTGCCGTCGACCAGCGACCACCCGAAATCGCCGAGCGTGATCGTGCGCGTGGGAAGCGAGGCCACCAGGCGCTGGCTGCCCCGCCGGAGGGCGTAGGTGAGCGAGGTCCCGGACGGATGCCGCTCGACCTCGGCCAGGATCTCCGTCGCTCCGGACACCGGGCGGCCGTTCACCGCGGTGATGACGTCGAGCGGCGCGAGACCGCGGCGGGGCGCGCCGCCCGCACCGGCCTGGCCGTTTTCCATCAGGGCGAAGCCCGGCGCGACGCGGCCCACGCGCAGCCAGCTATCGCGGAGGGCGACCACCGCGACGAGCGCGACGAGACCGATGAGCGCCCAGCAGAGCACGCGCTCGACGCGACCGTTCATGACCGGCTCAGCCCCGCGCCGCGGCGGCGAAGGCCGGCGCCAGACGCGTGTAGAGATCCCGGTAGACGCCGTAGCGCTCGCGATACCTGGCGGCCGACGCGGCCGCGGGCTCGTGCAGTACGGCGCCGGCCTCCGCGCGGCGCCCGCCCTCCCAGCCCCAGAGGCCGGCCGCGACGCCGGCCACCCGCGCCACGCCGTGCGCGCTGCCGAGGTCGGCGCCGGGCGCATGCGCCACCGCGCGGCCGAGCACGTCGGCGACGATCTGGCGCCAGAGGGCGCTCCGCGCGCCCCCGTCCATGATGCGCACGCCCGCGATCCGGTGCCCGCCCGCCTCCAGCACCTCGACGTGGTGGCGAAATCCGTAGGCCACCCCTCGAGCAGGGCCCGGTGCAGGTGACCGCGGCGATGAGAGAGCGTGAGCCCGAAGAACACCCCGCGCGCCGCCGGGTCGAAGAGCGGGGTCTTCTCGCCGAGGAAGTACGGCAGCGCCACGAGGCCATCGCTGCCCGCGGGCGTGGCGGCGGCCTCGGCGTCGAGCCGCGCGTAGGCGTCCTCGCCCGCCCCGAGCTCCCGCGCGCACTCGGCGGCGAGCCATTTCACGAGCGAGCCGCTCGTCGCCATGCAGCCGTTCAGGAGGAAGAGCCCGGGCACGTCGTGGTAGTCGATGTACAGCCGCGGATCGGGCGCAAACCGGTCGACGGCGAAGAGGACGTCTCCCGCCCCGCCGATCTTGAGGACGACCTCACCCGGCGCCGCCTGGGCGGCGAGCGCCGCGGCCACGTGGTCGGCGCTGCCCGCGACCACCGGCGTGCCCGCGGAGAGCCCCGTCTCACGCGCCGCGCCGCGCGTCACCCCGCCCACCACCTCGTGGGGCGCGCGCACCGGGGCGAGCCAGTCCTCGTCGATCCCGGCCGCGTGAAGCGCGGGGCGATACCAGTCGCGACGCCGGACGTCCCAGAGCCCCGACTCGAGCGCCCAGTTCTGCTCGAGGCTCCACTCGCCCGCGAGCCGCCACGTGACGTAGTCGTAGGAGCCGAGCACGCGCCGGATCGCGCCGGCGACGGCGCTCTCGTGGCGGGCGAGCCAGAGGAGCTTCGGGCCGATGAGCTGCTGGCTGAACGGCTGCCCCGTCGCGGCGAAGAAGGCCTCATCGTCGAGCCGCTCGCGGAGCGCGGCGATCTCCTCGCCCGTCCGCCCGTCGTTCTGCTGGATCGAGGGGCGGAGCGGGCGGTTGCCGGCGCCCAGCAGCACGAGGGCGGGTACCATGCCGCTCACGCCCACCGAGGCCACCTCCGCCAGCGGCACGTCCTGGCCCACGCGGCGGATGCACGCGACGGCATTCGTCCACCAGGCGTCGGGATCGCCCTCGGCCCAGCCGGGATGCGGCGTCATCAGATCGTGGGCGGCGCCAGCGCGGGCGACGACCCGGCCCTCCTCGTCGAGGGCAATGGCCTTCACCGCTGTCGTGCCGATGTCCAGTCCAAGCGCGACCTTCACACCCTCACCCTCCACGCCCCGGCCCCGAGTCGACGTTCCCTGTCCTTATACTCCGGCGCGCCGCGGCGCCGGGCCAATTCACGTCGGCATGCTCTGTTGCGCGCTCGCCCCTCGCCCAGTGTGGGCGCGGAGTGCCTTGGTCGATCGCTTCGCGCGCGGGCATCCTGCCCGGCGGGCTCCGCGAGTCCGGACCGAATCGATGCGCCTCGCAGCTCGAATCGATACGCTAATCCGCGAATCGCGGAACCTGTCGACTTGGCGCGGCGTTTGCTCTCGACTGAACAAACGCTCGCCGAGACCCGGCACATTTCGTCCGTCGAGGCACGTCTCGCGAGCCAGGAGGCCAATCATGGTGTGGCGAATGGGCACGCTGACGGTGGCGATGCTGATCACTCTCGCAACCCTGGTGACCTTGCCCGTCACGTCCCCGGCCCAGACCGGGGCCGCGGCCACCCTGAGCGTGCTGGCCCCGCCCGTCGAGCGTGTCGCGCGCCGGCGGGACGTCTACCGGCGTCGACGGCATGAACCTCGCCGAGGGCGACCGGATCAAGACGGGCGCGAAAGGCCTCGCCCTCATCACCTTCCTCGACGGCAGCACGGTCACCGTCCTGCCCGACGCCGAGGTGACGGTGAAGCAGACGGGCTCGGAGCGCGGGAACAGTGGGATCCGCATGTTGATCCACGCCGGGCGGGTCTGGGCGCGCGTGGTGCAGGCCGCCGGCCGCCGGTCGTCGCCCCTGTCTCTGGAATCCAACGAGTATACGGCGACGGCCCATGATGGGCTGATCGGCGCCGAGCACTCCGGCAACGGCTTCGTGTGCTGGACCCGCCGCGGCGAGCTCCGCCTCACCGACCGGAGCGGGCAGACGGACGTGGTGCTGATGCCCGGCCGGCGCGCGCGGGCCATCTTCGGGTCGCCCGTCGTGCCCGGAGCCCTTCGTGCCGAGCGCGAGCGTGCTCGAGGTCCGGACGTCAGGCCCGGTCCTGCCCCTGCTGCGCATGCCGGACGGCCGCATCGCCGCGGGCTTCCTCGCGGGAGAGGTCGAGGTGAACCAGGTCTTCGGCTCGCTCACGGAGCGTCAGGGCGGCGACCGGTGGCTGGTCGAGGTGCCCGCCGGGTACGAGGGCCCGTATACGCTGATCCTCACGGGCACCGGCACGGGCCTCGTTCGTGGCCAAGGTCTCCGCCCGCTACGGCGGCGTGGCCGTGTATCGCCAGGAGCTGAAGGGCGACGTGAGTCAGGGCGAGCGGCTCTTCACCCGCATCACCCACGACCTCAACGGCAAGGACCCGAAGACGGCGCGGGTGATCGAGGCGAGCTTCGAAGGGCTGCGCGACGTGGGATGGCGGGGAGCCGGCGGCCATCGTGACGGGCCCCGGCGCGGTGCCCCGCCGCGACGGGCTGAACTGAGCGCTACTTGATCTGCGCGACGTGCACGCCGTCCCAGTCGGCCGGGGGCGGCTGCACGAGCGCGAGCCGGCTCCGCTCGAGGTAGAGCGCCACCGGCCCATCGCCCGGGGCTTCCTGGGCGAGCTCGGCGAAGCGCTTCTCCGCTTCATCGAACCGACGTGACCGGTACAGCTCGACTCCCTCCTCGTAGCGCGCGAGCCGTTCCCGCATCCCGGCGTCGATCCGCTCGGCGCGCTCCACCACCTGCCAGACATTGAGGGGCGCCGGCCGGCCCTTCACCGCGACGCGATCGAGGAAGCGCCAGGCAAACGCCTCTCCCGCCGCCGCGCGCGTGTCGTCCCCGGCGACGACGCGCACGCCGTAGAGCTTGGTGAGGCCTTCGAGGCGGGCCGCCACGTTGACGGGATCGCCCACCACCGCGTATTCCGAGACGGCGCCGCGAGCCGAAGTTGCCCACCACCATCTGCCCCGTATTGATGCCGATGCCGAGGTCCACGTGATCCCAGCCGCGCGCCTCGAACTCCGGGCGGATGGCCCCGAGGGCCAGGCTCATGTCGAGCGCGGCCTGGCAGGCGCGCCGGGCGTGGTCGGGCTGGTCCATGGGCGCATTCCAGAACGCCTCGATGGCATCCCCGGCGAACTGCACGATGACGCCGTCGTGGGCGAACACGACGTCGCTCATGATGGCGCGATAGCGGTTGAGGAGGGCGACCAGGGTCTCGGGCGGCAGGCTGTGCGACAGGGTCGTGAACTGCCGGAGGTCCATGAACAGCACCGTCATCTCGCGCACCTCGCCCCCGAGCGAGAGCCGCCGCGGGTCGGCGAGCACCCAGCGGCCGACGCTGGGTGAGAGATACCGGTCCATCGCCTCCTGCGCGAGGCGGCGGTCCTTCTCGGCGAACACCACGCGGTGGGCGAGGGCGACGCCGAAGCTCGCCAGGAGCGCCGCGGGCGGATAGATCAGGTTCAGCACGACCCCGCCGTCGAAGGAGACGGCCGCCGCCGTGAGATAGGCGGCGAGCAGTACCAGCGCCGCGAGGGCGCCGAGCCACAGGCTTCGCAGCGCGGTCATCGCCGCGGCGAGGAGCGCGAGCCCGACGATGGCGACATCCGTCGCCCACCGGGGCGCGGGCACGAGGTATCGCTGGTGGACCACCGTCTCGACGGCATTGGCCAGGATCTCGACCCCCACATCCGCGTCTGCGTGCTGGTCGGCGTCGGATGCTCGTCGACGCCGCAGGATGGTGGGCCCGATCAGCGCGATGCGGTCGCGCACCAGCGAGCGATCGAAGCGCCCCTCGAGCACGTCGACGAAGGGGATGATGGGAACCGGCCCCTGGCCCGCCGCCGTCGACGGCGGACCCAGGAAGTTGATGGCCATGATGTCGCCGTCGCTCACGGGAATGGACCGCCCGGCGGCATTGACGACGCCGGGCCGCGGCTCGCCGTCCAGCACTGCCGGCCGCCGCGCGTAGAGCGCGGCGAGCGTCAGCGCCATCGCGGGCACGCGCTCGTCGCCCGCGCGCAGGAGCAGGGCAGGCCGCGCACCACGCTGTCCCGCGCCACCGTGACGTTGGCCAGTCCCTCCCCGCCGCCGCCGCGCGGATGGCCGGCGCCGGGCGCACGAACACGTCGAAGCGCTGCAGCGACGCCGGGGCTGGGATCGAAGTCGCGCGCGCCCTGCGCCACCACCGGCGTGACCACGTTGCCCGCGCGCCGCATCGCCTGCGCCAGCTCGCCGTCGCTCGGGCCGCGCCGCGTCGAAGAAGACGCCGAAGGCGGCCACGCGCGGCCCGGCCGCGGCCTCCGCGGCGGCGCCCGGCGCCGGCGTCCGCAGCGCGTCGAGCGCGCGTGCGTAGAGCGTGCGCGGCCACTGCGACAGGGGGCCGTGCTCGGGCAGGAGCGCCCGATAGCTCCGCTGATCGATGCCGATGATGACGGTGCTCCGCGCCGGCTGGCTCACCCGCGTCTTGAAGAGCAGGTCGGAGGCGGCGATCTGCGCCGAGGCGAGGATGCCCCAGTGGGAGGCCAGGACGAGGGGAGGGCGACGGCGAGCGCCAGGGCAGCCCTCACCACCGCCCACGAGCGCGCGAGCGAGGCGAGACGATCCACCGGCCCAGTCTACGCCGGGGCCGATGCGCTGGATGCGCTCACTGCGCGATTGGTGATGTCCTCGACCGGGGCTCAGGCCTCGTCGACCATCCACTCGTGAGGTGCGCATGCTGCAGCTCGTCGCCCTTGTCGCGGCGCTCGCCGTGCCGGCCGCGGCCGCCGATCTGCCCATCGTCGATGCCCACCTCCACTACAGCCACGACGCCTGGAGCGTCGTGTCGCCGAAGGAGGTCGTGGCGCTCCTCAGGAAGGCCGGCGTCGTGCGCGCGCTGGTGTCGAGCTCGGACGACGACGGCACCCAGAAGCTGCTCGCCGAGGCGCCCGACATCATCGTCCCCGAGCTCCGGCCGTATCGCCGGCGCGGCGAGATCTCGAGCTGGGTGCAGGACCCCACGGTCATCGCGTACCTCGAGGAGCGGCTCGCGAAGTACCGCTACGTGGCGATCGGGGAATTCCACCTCTACGGGGCCGATGCGGATCTGCCCGTGCCGCGGCGCATGGTGCAGCTCGCCAGGCAGCACGGGCTGATGCTGCACGCGCACTCCGATGCCGACGCCATCGAGCGGCTCTTCCGCCAGGATCCGGCCGCGCGCATCCTGTGGGCGCATGCGGGCTTCGAATCGCCGGCGCGCGTGCGCGAGCTGCTCGCCAAGCACAAGCAGCTCTGGGCCGACCTCGCCTTCCGCAGCGATCACGGGGCCGGCGGCAAGGTCGCGGCGGACTGGCGCCCGGTCTTCCTCGAGTTCTCCGACCGCTTCATGGTCGGCACCGACACGTTCACGCCCGAGCGCCTGTTCTACGTGCCGGAGCACGCGACGTGGTCCCGGGCCTGGCTCGCCGATCTGCCTCCGGATGTCGCCGAGCGCATCGCGTGGAAGAACGGCGAGGCCCTGTTCGGTGGCGCGCTCGGCAAGCGTCCCTGACCGCGGGCGAGCCCGGCACATCATCGCGCGCACCGGGCTCGTCGCGCTCGTCGTCGGGGCGGGCCTGGCATCCGGCGCCCTCCCACCGGCCGCGGCCTCGTCGGCACGTCGGAGGCGGCGCCGCCCTGCGAGGCGCCCCTGGGCTTCGGCGCGCCAGGGCGCCTCGAGTCCTCCGACGTGGTCGTGCTGTTCCGGACGGTGCCGTCCCCCATCGAGATCGGTCAGCACTTCACCGTGGAGGCCCTCGTGTGTCCGACGCCGCCCATCGGCGCGGCGGCGGGCTTCATGGTCGACGCGCGCATGCCCGAGCACCGCCACGGCATGAACTACCGGGCGCGCGTCTTCCGGAAGCCCGACGGGATCTACGTGGCCGAGGGCCTGCTCTTCCACATGCCGGGGCTCTGGCAGCTCATGTTCGACGTGGAGCGCGGCGGTCGGATGGAGCGGCTCACGACGGACATCGACCTCGAATGAGCCGCTCGCGCCTCCGCGCGCTTCCTATGTTCTTCTTCGCGCCAGCGCCGCGCCGGCCGCCAGCGCCTTCAGCTTCGCGATCGCGATGTCGCGCGACATCGGCGCCATGCCGCAGTTGGTGCAGGGATAGAGGCGGTTCCTCGGCACGTACTTGAGCGCGGCCTTGATCGTCGCCGCCACTTCCTGGGGCGTTTCCACGCTGCTCGGAAGCGACGTCGATCACGCCCACCAGCACGTCCTTGCCCTTCAGGAGCTGCATCAGCTGCGGCGGCACCTTGGAGTGGATGCACTCCAGCGACACCTGCTCGATCTTGCTCTTCGCCAGCGCCGGGAAGATCTCCTCGTACTGGCGCCACTCGCCGCCGAGGGTTTCCTTCCAGTCGAGGTTGGCCTTGATGCCGTAGCCGTAGCAGATGTGCACGCAGGTCGTGCACTTGAGGCCCTTGGCGGCGCGCTCCAGCGCCGTCGATGCCCCACTTCTTCACGTCGCTCATGTAGACGTTGAACGCCGGCTCGTCGAACTGGATCACGTCCACGCCGTCCTTCTCCAGCGCGCGCGCCTCCTGGTTGAGCAGTTCGGCGAAGGCCATCGCCAGCTTCACCTTGTCGCCGTAGTGCCGGTCGGCGATGGTGTCGACGATGGTCATCGGGCCGGGCATGGTGATCTTGAGCTTCTTCTTCGTGTGCGCCCGCGCGATCCTCGCCTCGGTCTGGTGCACGCGGCCCTTCGAGCCGCAGCGGGCCGACCACCACCGGCACCATGGCGTCGTAGCGGTTGTTGCGGATGCCCATCTTCACCTTGTGCTCGAAGTCGATGCCCTCGACGGACTCGAGGAAGCCGTGCACGAAGTGCTGGCGCGACTGCTCGCCGTCGGTGACGATGTCGATGCCCGCGTCCTCCTGCTCCTTCAGCCACAGCAGCGTCGCGTCGCGCTTGGCCTGCTCCAGCTCCGCGCCCGCGGCGTTCCAGGCGGGCCAGAGCTTGTCGGTTTCGGCGAGCCAGACGGGTTTGGGCAGGCTGCCGGCGATGGTGGTCTCGAACATGATTCCTCCTCTTTCCCTCTCCCTTTGCGCGGAGACTGAGGCATGCCGGGGCGAGCGTCAAGACGCGGCGCAATAGGCGGAATCCTGATCGCCGCGTGTGCTTGACCGCGAGCCTGTGGCGGCGCAGGATGGCTCGGGGTCAGAGGGCGATCGCGGTGCCGACGCTCGCCTTCGCCCTGGACAGCGGGCAGTCCGCGGTCTCGTGATGCGAGCTGGCGAGCAGTCACCTGCCAGGTGCGCGGCGGAGTCCGGGAGCAGTGGAGCGGCTCACGACGGACATCGACCTCGAATGAGCCGCTCGCGCCTCCGCACCGTCCTCGCGGCGGGTCTCGGGGTGACCGCCGCCCTCCTCCTCGCGCTCCCGACCGGCCGTGCGGCGGCGGCCGAGCTGCCCGACTTCACCGCCGGTGAGCTGCGCCGCGTCCTGCAGCACGGCCCCTGGCCGCCACCGGCCGTGAGGGATCCGAGCAACCGCGCGTCGGGCGATCCCGCGGCGATCGCGCTCGGCCGGCGGCTCTTCTTCGACGGGCGCCTGTCGGTCGGCGGCGCCGTGTCCTGCGCGAGCTGTCACGATCCCGCGCGGGCCTGGACCGACGGCCGCGCGCGCGCCCAGGGGCTGGCCGCGCTCGATCGCAATACGCCGACCGTCCTCAACGCGGCGCAGCACCGGTGGTTCTCGTGGGACGGGCGGGCGGACAGCCTCTGGGCGCAGAGCGTCCAGCCCATCCTCGATCCCCGCGAGATGGGCGCGAGCGCCCGGCACGTGGCCGCCGCGATCCGCGCGGACGCCGCGCTGTCCTGCCTCTACGCGAAGGCGTATCGGTCGGCGGCGACGGCGGAGGCCGACGACGAGCGCGTGCTGGTCAACGTGGGCAAGGCGCTGGCCGCCTACGTCGAGCGACTGGGGACGGGCCGCACGCCGTTCGACGAGCTCCCGCGACGCCCTCGCGCGCGGGGACCGCGCCGCGGCCGGACGCTATCCCGACTCTGCCCGGCGCGGGCTCCGGATCTTCGTGGGCAAGGGCAACTGCAGCCTGTGCCATTTCGGCCCCGCGTTCACCAATGGCGAGTTCCACGACGTCGGCGTGCCGTTCTTCGTCTCGCCCGGCCGCGTGGACACCGGCCGGCACGAGGGCATCCGGCGACTGCAGGCGGATCGATTCAACCTCCTCGGCGCGTACAGCGACGATCCCTCGCGGGCGACCGCGACGAAGACGCGGCACGTCGAGCAGCAGCACGCGACCTTCGGTCAGTTCAAGACGCCGTCGCTCCGGAACGTGGCGCTCACCGCCCCTACATGCACGACGGCCGCTACGCGACGCTCCGCGACGTGGTGCGCCACTACTCGGATCTCGACATGGAGCGCATCCACACCCACGGCGAGCAGCTCCTGCGCCCCCTCAAGCTGTCCGAGTCCGAGATCGACGACCTCGTGGCCTTCCTCGAGACGCTGACCGCGCCCGACGCGACCGCGACGCCACCCCCGCCCGCGCCGATCCCCGGCTGCCCCCGAAGGGGAGGCATCGGAGGGCGCGCGCCCTCCGAGTTTCGTGCCGCGCGCCAGTCTAGAAGCCTGTCGGAGAAACCCGGCTAGAGCGATGAGAAGGGTCCAGCGCGAGGCGGCGCCCGAGGCTGCACGCGAGGCGTACTCTGCACGTTGAGCGTGCGGCCGAGGGCGCAACGAAGCAGATGGGCCCTTATCGTCGCTTCTAGCGCGCGCGACAGGCAGGTCCTCGAGAACGCCGCGCTGGTCGGCCTGCGCGAGAACGGCTTCGATGGTCTTCACGAGCTGTCGCGCCGCCTCCACGCTCAGCTCCACCGCCACGCGCGCGCCGGGCCGAGGGCCTCGTTGACGAAATCGATGTTGAGCGCGTGCTCGAGCGGCAGGTCGTACGGATGGTCGTAGGAGACGTTGGCCTCGCGGACCTCGAACCACTCCGGTCCGTTCTTGCCGCGGCCCTGGATCTTCACCTGGTGGGCGATCATCGTGCACATGGTTGGGCTCCTCGGTTTCGGTCTATCGCAGGGTTCTCTCGCAGAACGCGAAGACTTTCTTCCAGCCGTCCATGGCCTGTTCCTGACGGTACGCCGGGCGGTCGTAGTAGAAGAACCCGTGACCGGCGCCATCGTAGCGGTGGAACTCGTATGGCTTGCCGTGCTTCTTGAGCTCCGCCTCGTGCGCGTTGACCTGCTCGGGCGTGGGCGACTTGTCCTCGTTGCCGAAGAGCCCGAGGATCGGGCACGAGAGGTCCTTCGTGTAGTCGATGGGGGCCACCGGCTGGTTCGGCGTGAGCTCTTCCTTGGACTGGACCACGCGTCCGCCCCAGCACTCGATCACGGCGTCGAAGCCCTTCAACCGGCACCCGGCGAGAAACGCCTGCCGCCCCCGGAACAGGTGCCGAACACACCGATCTTGCCGCTGACATAGGGCAGCGAGCGGAGGTAGGCGTTCGCGCCATCGAGATCGCCGAGCACCCGGGCGTCCGGGGCGCCGCCGGCCGCGCGCACCTTGGCCCCGACGTCTTCGGGAGAGCCGTGGCCGTCGCGGAAGTACAGGTTCGGCGAGATCGACGCGTAGCCGTGGTGGGCGAAGCGGCGAGTGCACTCGCGGTACCACTCGTCCCAGCCCGGCGCATGGTGGATGAGCACCATGCCGGGAAAGGGGCCGGCGCCGAGCGGTCGGGCAACGTACGCGTTGATGAGATCCCCGTTGTGCCCCCTCATGGATACGGTCTCGGCGATCATGCCTTCGTACTGATCGGTCTGATACATCTGCAGCCCTCCCTCCGTGTGAGGTGTTCGTGAAAGTCCTCGGCGCGGCGGCGCGCTACCAGGTGTCGACGGCGTCGAGGTAGTTCTCGCCGACGCGCATGCGGCGCGCGCGGCCTGCCGCGTCCAGCTCGAAGACGACGGGCTCGCCGTGGCTGGCGTAGCCGTCCGTGTCCTCCGCGCGGAACGTGTGCTCGCTCGCGAAGACGAGCCGCGTGGGAGCGAGCATGGGATCGGGAAGCGTCGGGTCGATGATCAGCAGGCCATCGTCCATCAGCAGCACCTGGACGTCGCGCCACCCGCTCCGGTAGCGGCCGGTATAGCGCCGCCACTCGGGATCGGCCACGCGCCGCTCCGCGCGGCGCCGCGCGGGCGAGGGCGGGCGCCAGCCATGCGAACGCGCGCTCGACGAACAGCGTCGGGTTGCCGTCATCGGCGCTGGTGAGCGCGATCACCGCGAGCTTGTCCGCCGGACAGATCTGCAGCAGCGTCCGGTAGCCGCGCACCGAGCCGCCATGGCCGATGAGCGTCCTGTTGCCGACGCGCATGACGCGGAAGCCCAGCCCCAGCCCGCCTGCCAGTCGGGCTCGAGCCAGTGCACGCGGTGCATCTCGCGCAGCGTGCTGCCGCGCAGGATCTGGGCGCCTCCCGCGGGCCCGCCGCGGAACTGCAGCATCGCGAAGCGCGCGAGGTCGCTCACCGACGTGGTCATGTTGGCGGCGGCGGTGATGCCGCGCGAGTCGGTGAACGGCGCGGCGGCCCGGCTTCCGTCGGGAAGCCGGCGCGCAAAGCCGCGCGCGAGCCGCGCGTCCGCCGGATCGGGCGAGCGGACGAGCGTGCTCGTCATGCCGAGCGGCTGCAGCACGTGGCCGGCGACGTAGTCGGCATAGGGCTCGCCGGAGACCGCCGCCACGACCTCGCCGGCGAGCGCCAGCGCGAGGTTCGAGTACTTCCACCGCGTCTCCGTCGGGAGCACCGCCTCCTGCCGGGCCAGGCCCTCCCGGAGCCGCTCCGGCGTCGGGAACTCGCCCTCCGTCCAGTACGGGAAGGCCGCCTCGCGCGGCAGTCCCGAGGTATGGGTGATGAGGTGCCGGATGGTGATCGGCGGCGCGTCGGCGTGCCGGCTCGGGACGGCGAACCACGGCAAGTGGCGCGTCACGGGATCGTCGAGCTGCAGCGCTCCCGCGTCGCGGAGCTGGAGGATCGACGTCGCGGTGAAGAGCTTGGTGATGGAGGCGATGCGGTAGAGCGTGTCCGGCGTGGCGGGCGCGTGCCGGGCGGGATCCGCCTCGCCGAAGCCCGCCGCCCACACCAGCTCCTGATCGTGGACGATCCCGATCGACAGCGCGGGCAGCCCGCTATAGGCCCGCTGCGACTCGATCCAGGCGGCGAGGAGATCGAGCACCGCCCGGACCTCCGGCCGCGCCGCGAGCGGTCCGAGGGCCGTCACGGGCCGGTCTCCAGCCACCTCGTCCTGGTAGGCATCGGCCCACCTTACCCCGATTCTTCTCGGCCGTCACCCGGCCGCGACTATGCCATCATGGGCGGCCGGGAGGCCTTCCATGCCAGAGACGACGACTCGCCCGATCCGCTTCGGCGCCCTGCTGCGCCAGGCCGACAACCGGTGGTCCAGCATCGCGGAGTCCGCGCGGATCTGCGACGACCTCGGCTTTCACGCCATCCACTTCATCGATCACCTGCTCGCCATTCCCGATCCGACCAGCGACATCCTCGAGTCGTGGACGACGATGACCGCGTGCGCCGCCCGGACGCGCCGCGTGCGGGTGAGCGCCAACGTGCTGTGCAACTCGTTCCGCTCGCCGGCGCTCCTCGCCAAGATGGGGGCCACGCTCGACGTGATCAGCGGCGGCCGCTTCGAGCTGGCGATCGGCGCGGGCTGGCACGAGCCCGAGTACAAGGCCTATGGCTTCGACTTCCCTCGCCGGGCACGCGCATCGACCAGCTCGGCGAGGCCGTGCGCCTCATCAAGCAGCTCTGGACGGGGAGCAGGTCGACTACGCCGGGCGCTACTACCACGTGGAGGGCGGCCGGTGCCGGCCTCGGCCGGCTCAGTCGCCGCGCCCGCCCATCGTCATCGGCGGCGCGGGCGAGAAGAAGATGCTGCGGCTCGTCGCCGAGGAGGCCGATATCTGGAACTGCTCGGCGGGCAACTACGCCCAGCTCGATCGGAAGCTCGCGGCGCTCCGCGCGACACTGCGACGCGATCGGCCGGGACTTCGGCACGCTCGAGCTGTCGCTCCAGGACCTCGTGGTCCTCGCCCCACCGACGCGGCGCTCGAGGCGCCGCTGGCCGACGCGCGCCGGCGCCTGTCCTTCTTCGGCGACGTCGACGCCATCGCGACGATCGGCACCCCCGACCGCTGCATCGACACGCTCAGGAAGAAGGTCGCCCAGGGCATCACCTACTTCGTGTGCCTGTTCACCGACGGCGGCCAGCCGGAAACCGTGCGCCTCTTCGGCGAGCGCGTGCTGCCCGCCTTCCGCTGAGGCGGATCCCGGCATGGCGCCCGCCCGCGACCTCTGCTTCACGCCGGCCACCGAGCTCGGTGCGCCTCTTCCGGGCGCGCCGCGTCTCGCCGCTCGAGCTGATGCACGCCCTCCTCGCGCGGATCGACGCGGTCAATCCCACCGTCAATGCCATCGTCACGCTCGCGCGCGAGTCGGCGCTGGCCGAGGCCCGGCGCGCGACGGCCGCGCTCCGCCGGAGCGCGCGGCTCGGCCCTTGCACGGCGTGCCCGTCGCGATCAAGGACGTGACGCCGACCCGCGGCCTCAAGACGACGTATGGCTCGACCCTCTTCGCCGAGCACGTGCCGTCAGAGGACGCGGTGCGTAGTGGAGCGCCTCGTGGAAGCGGGCGCGATCGTGATCGGCAAGACCAATACGCCGGAGTTCGCCTTCGGCCCGAACACGGTCAATGCCGTCTTCGGCGCCACGCGCAACCCGTGGAACACGGATCTCACCTCGGGCGGATCGAGCGGCGGCTCGGCGGTCGCGCTCGCCACGGGCATGGTCCCGCTCGCCGAGGGCACCGACCTCGGCGGCTCGCTCCGCGGTCCCGCGTCGTTCTGCGGAGTGATCGGCTTCCGGACGACGCCCGGGCTGATCCCGCGCTATCCCGACGTCCTCGGCTGGGACTCGTACTCGGTGGAGGGCCGATGGCCCGCACGGTGGCCGACACCGCGCCTGATGCTCTCGGTCATGGCCGGGCCCGACGACCGCGCGCCCTCGTCGTACGAGGTGGACGCGCGCGCCTTCGGCGCCGCGGTGCGGCGGCCGTCGGTGCGGAACTGGCGCCTCGCGTGGACGCCGGATCTCGGCGGCCTCGTCGCGGTCGATCCGGAGGTCGCCGCGATCTGCGCGCAGGCCGTCGGGACCTTCAAGAAGCTCGGCGCGCGCGTGGAGCAGGCGTCGGCCGACATGAGCGACGTGCCGGAGATCGTGCGGCTCACGCGCGGCTTTCTCATGGTGGCCCGCCATGGCGAGCGGATCGCCGAGCACCGCGCGGTGCTGCAGGCCGGGCTCGTCGAGAACACCGAGCTGGGCCTGTCGCTCAGCTCGAGCGACGTCGCGCGCGGCGAGCGGATGCGCACGGCGCTCTGGCACCGCGTGCGGACGTTCATGGAGACGCGCGACCTCTGGATCACGCCGACCGCCGCCGTGCCGCCGTTTCCCGATCGGAGAGCCGCATCCCACCGCGGTGGACGGGCGACCCGTCGGCCGGTCGATGCAGCGCTCCTATCTGACCTACGCCTTCTCGCTCCTCGGCCTGCCCGCCATCTCCATCCCGTGCGGGTTCACGCGCGCGGGCCTGCCCGTGGGCCTGCAGATCGTCGGCCGCCGCCGGCAGGGGCCGCGGTGCTCACCGCGCCGCCGCGGCTCTCGAGGCGGTGGAGCCATGGAGCATGCGCCATCCGCCGGTGCCGACCGTGCCTGGGCGACCCTGCATGGTCGCTGTCAGACGGAAGTGATATACAGTCGAGTCTTCACTCACCCTTGGAGGAGGGCGCACCCATGCGTGCCCAGACCGACATCTCACGCCGGCATATGTTGGGAATGGCTGTCGCCATAGGAGGCCTTGCCATGTCTGGTGGTGTCACTCGCGCGTCGGCCCAGTCATCCAAGCGCATCGAGCAATTCGCGCCGGAGCTGGAAAAGATCATCGCCCCGTCGGAACCCATCCAGGATCTCGCCGAGGGATTCGGCGGGACCCAGGGGCCGGCCGAGGGACCGGTCTGGTGGAAGGAAGGCCGCTATCTGCTGTTCAGCGACATCCACAACAACAAGCGCATGAAGTACGTCCCGGGCCAAGGGGTGACCCTGTTCCAGGAGCCGACGAACCGGGCCAATGGGCTGACCCGAGACCTCCAGGGCCGGTTGATCGCCTGCGAGCACGACAGCCGCCGGGTCACTCGGCAAGAGCTCGACGGCAGTCTCACCGTGATCGCCAACAGCTTCCAGGGCCGGCGGCTCAACCGTCCCAACGACGTGGTGGTCAAGTCGGACGGCTGCATCTACTTCACCGACCCCTGGACCAGTCCCTCGGCCCCCGAGCAGTGGGACCTGACCGTTGCCGGCGTCTACCGCATCACGCCCGATCTGGGCACCATGAGCCTGCTCGTCGCCGACTTCGTGTTGCCCAACGGCCTCGCCTTCTCCCCGGACGAGAAGGTGCTCTACATCAACGACTCGCGGCGCCGACACATCCGGGCCTTCGAGCTGCTGCCCAACGGCACGCTCGCGAAACAGACCGATCGCGTCTTCGCGGACCTGCAGGGAGCCGAGCCCGGCGTCCCCGACGGCATGAAAGTGGACGTGGAAGGCAACGTCTACTGTGGCGGAGCGGGGGCATCTGGATCATGGATCCGAGTGGCAAGAAGCTGGGGCGCATCGTCCACGGTGCGCCCGCCACCACCAACCTCGCCTTCGGCGGCGACGACTGGAAAACCCTGTACTTCACCAGCCGGAACCACCTGGGCTCGGTCAACGTGAAGATTCCGGGCATCCCCGTACCAGTACCACCCGCAAAAAACTAGAAGGACAGCCCGGCGCGGCTCCGTGCGCCCGAGGTCGGCGCCGAGCCGCGCCAGATCTTCCTGCGAGGCCTTAGGAGCCTGTCGGAGAAACCCAGCTAGAGCGATGAGAAGGGTCCAGCTGCGAGGCGGCGCCCGATGGCCGCACGCGAGGCGTACTTTCTGTACGTTGAGCGTGCGGTCGAGGGCGCCAACGAAGCAGATGGGCCCTTATCATCGCTCTAGCGCGGCGTCACGCGCGCTTGGACCACCCCTCCGGCGGCTCGCAGGCCACGGTGCCCATGTCCGCGGGCACGGAGATCTCCAGGAGCTCCAGGTCTTTGACGCCGCCGTCTCGTTGTGCCGCAGGCCGCCCGGGATGTAGAGCGACTCGCCCGACTGGATGCGCAGCTTCTGGCCGTCCTCGAACTCCAGGTCGACCCATCCACTGAGCATGTAGACGAACTGGCCCTCGCAGACGTGGTAGTGCCACCCCGTCGGCTGCGTCATCCCATCGGCCCCGATCGTCACCTGGGCGCGGATCTTCCCGCTGCTCGCCGCCGTGACGCCGAGGTCGCGGTACTTGAAGAAGGAGCGCCGGCCCGCCACGAGGGGGCGGTGGTCGGCGTCGCGTGCACCAGCTTGCCCGGAGGGCTCACGGCTGCCGGCTGTCCGATCGGCTTGCTCGCATCGTTCATCATGGAGGCCTCCTCTGAGTTCGTACCGCTGAGTTCGTACCGCTGATACTACCCGATCCACGCGCAGATTGAAGCCGTTCGTGGAACTGGCCGACAATGGCGGCCTCACGGACATGTGACGCGGCGAGGGTAGCCCGAGCGTGGGCCACCTGGCCATCTTCGCGCGGTCAACGATCACCGCATCACGAGGGGAGGCGCCGGAATGCCGGCCGATTCCACCGAACGTGTCCACCTGAGCGTCGCCGAGGCCCGCGCGCTGTCCGAGCGCGCCATGCGCGGGATCGGCTACGACCCCGAGGAGGCCCGTATCCTCGCCGACCACGTGATCGACGCGGCCCTGTGCGGCTACGAGTACTCCGGCCTGCCGAAGCTGCTCAACGTCGCCGACCATCCCCGCTTCAAGGCTCCGCGCAGCCCGATGCGCACGCTCACGGAGACGAGCGTGTCGGTGCTGTTCGACGGCGGCAACCAGAGCGGCATGCTGGGGATGTACTACGCGACGCGCGCCGTGATCGAGCGGGCGCAACGCGCACGGCATAGCGCTCGTCGGCGTCAACAACATCTGGATGAGCGGCCGCAGCGCCTACTACGTCGAGATGGTGGCGCGGGCCGGCCTGATCGGCATCCACACCGTGGCCGCGCCCCCGATGGTCGCGCCGCTCGGCGGCGCCAAGGCGGCCCTCGGCACCAATCCGATCGCCTTCGGCTTCCCGATGGAAGACGACCCGCTGGTGATCGACCTGGGCACCTCCGCGTTCATGGGCACGGATCTCCAGTTCCGGCAGCGTCTCGGCATCCCGCTGCCGGAGGGCGTGGCGATCGACGAGCACGGCCGTCCCACCACGGACGCGGCGGCCGCGCGACGCGGCGCCATCCTGCCGTTCGGCGGGCACAAGGGCTACGCGCTGGCGCTCGCGATGCACGCGCTCGGCGTGCTCTGTAGCCGGACGGCCGACGAGGAGAGCACCGGGTACCTCTTCATCGCGTTCAAGCCCGATCTGCTGATGCCGCTGGAAGACTATCGGCGCGCGCTGGCCGCGGAGATCGCCGTCATCAAGGCGACGCCGCGGCAGGAAGGCGTCGACGAGATCCGCATTCCCGGCGAGCGCGCGTATCGCGAGCGCGCGCGCCTCGCGCGCGAGGGCATCGAGATCGACCGGCGCATCCATGACGCGCTGATCGCGCTCGCGGAGGGCAAGCGCGGCGCCTGAGACGCTGGAGGCCGGTGCGGCCACGGGCGGTTTCAGAAGAGGGCTGGCCGGAAGCCGGGCCGGGGCCCGACCTCCGAACCCTCACCGCGGCCTACTTCGCCGCCATCTGCACGGGCTGACGCGCCAGCTCCTCCGCGGCGGCCCGAGCGACCGCGGTCCCTTCGAAGAACCGCGGATTCTGCGTGCCCCACAGATGAACGGCGTTGGCAAACGTGAAGTCGCGGAAGTTGTCGTGGCTGATCAGACCATCCTCGACCAGCTCGTAGGCCTCGGGCAGCGGATCCCGCATGTCGACCACGTCGAAATGCCCGATGTCCGAGCTGTAGATGCGCGTTCAGCTTCGATCCGAACGGATTGTTCCGACTGAATGCCCAGGCATTGGTCCGGTCGTCGGCCTCGCAGCCGAAATAGAACGGCTTGGCATACAGATCGACCCAGTCCTCCTTGCGCGAGATCTTGCAGGCGGAGAAGTCGTCGAGATCGTCGATGCCGCCCGTCAGGCTCGCGTCGTTGTCGGGTGACCATCCCGCGCCTGCAGCGCCGCCACCAGGTCGGGATCGCCGTGCTTCTCGACCAGGCTCATGAGCAGCGCACGATCGAGCTTTCGCGGATCCATGCGTTCCAGCGCCTTGGCATTGCGCCGTTCCCAGTGCTCGATCAGGTCGCCGAACATCTGGCAGGCCCAGCCCACGCCGCCTTCGAGGAAGGCGAACCGCAGAGCCGGGAAGCGCCGGGTCACGCCGCCCAGGAAGATGCGCCTTGGAGACCGCGTGGCCGGCGGCGGCGAAATGACCGATGTGGTTGTAGACGAAGTTGGTCGGCGACAGGCGCAGGCCCTGGTTGCTGCCCGCGCTGTGGAAGGTCGGCGCGATGCCGAGCTCCTGGCACTTCGCCCAGACCGGGTCGTAGTCGTAGTCGCTGTCGAGGGCCAGCACGTCGTACCAGACGGCGAGACGCGTCGCATCGGGGTCGGTCGCCGGGACCGCGGCGACGCGCCGCGACATGCCGCTGCCGAACATGCCCACCTTCGCCCCAGCTCCTTGCGTCACGTACTCGAGCTCGGCGATCGCCTCGTCCGGCGTGTGCATCGGGAATGATCGCGGCCGGGGTCATCCGGTCGCCCAGATCGCGGAAGTAGTCGGCGGTGACGATGTTGTGGGCGCGAACGACCGCCCGCCGGGTGTCGTCATCGCTGATCCGCGGCACGCGCAGACCGGCGGTCGGGTAGATGATCGCGAAATCGGTGCCGAACTCATCGAGGCGCTCGTAGAGCAGGCGCGGCATCATCGCGGTCGCGCGATCGAGCGTGTTCTCCGCCTGACGGCTCCAGAAGGCCGGCTGGGCGATCCGCCGGCGCTTTCGCTCGGCGACCGACATGCTCAGCGCGTCGCGCGTGGTCTGCATCGCGGCGAGGAACCCGTCGGCGGCCCTATCGCCGCCAACCTTTCGCATTCGCTCGCTGAAGACGGGGTCGAACTCGACCCAGTGACCGTCCCCGTCGATCACCGGATGGTTCAGGCGCGAACGGATCTGTGCCGGCGTTTGATGGCCATCAGCGCTCATGTGCGTTCCTCCCCGGGGCAGCCGGTTGATGCCGCTTGTGGTGGCTCCGGACGCCAGGATAGTCCAGGCTCGCCAGCCAACCAAGGCGATTGTTTCGTGCCGTGGCCCGGAGCATACGGAATCGACGCCCGAGGGCCGGGAGCGTTGACAATGTGGCCCTATGAAGCTACATTGGGCCCCATGAAGCAGGTCGGGCTGCGAGAGCTGAAAAATCGGCTCAGCGAGTACGTGCGCTTGGTGCGCGCCGGCGAGCACGTCCAGATCACCGACAGGGGACAGGTGGTCGCCGAGCTGATGCCCCCACGCCGGCCAAGGGCCCAGATCCAGCCGCGGGGCTTGCCGCGCTCGAGCGGCGAGGCCTGCTGAGGCCCCCGACGGCCGAAGGCCGGGCTCGCTACCGGCGCCTCCCCGGCTCGTCCCGACCGGCACCGTCCGGCGCCTCCTCGACGAAGACCGGGGTGAGCGCTGATCGTCTACGCCGAGTCGAGCGCAATCCTCGCCTGGCTGCTCGGGGAGCCGGGCGGCCGGCCCGCGGTCGAGGCGCTCGATCACGCTGATTTCGTCACGGCCTCCGACCTCACCCTCCTGGAATGCGACCGGAGTCTGGTCCGAGCCGCCGCGCTCTCCACGATTCGGGAAGAACGCGCCGCCCGGCTCCGGCTGATCCTGGCGCGCGCGGCTGACCCACTGGCGCCTCATGCCCATCTCCCGGAGATCGTCAATCGAGCGCGTCAGCCTTTCCCGGGCGAGCCAATCCGAAGC
>ERZ1370068.2548-contig-1690_pt1 | contig 123000 bp, 210 predicted proteins | sample MGYA00561227_ERZ1370068 | MGnify/ENA primary metagenome ERZ1370068 (study PRJEB38410, sample SAMEA6850437) | metagenome | study: Metagenomic assessment of the ecological functions of the soil: analysis of the soil microbiota associated with the...
GTTGTACTTCGTTCAGTTACGTATTGCTTCGAGCTAGCGACTTGGCGGCGACTACGCCGCCTCCGTCAAACACTCGATCAGGTTCGTGCTGATGCGTTGAAAGCACTCGAGCACGTGACGAGCGAACACGCTGCGGAACTGCGCCGGGTCGACGCGCTGGTAGCCGAGCGCGACCAACAACTCAAGGACCAGGCGGAGCGCCATGTCGCGTGGCGGCAAGGCGTCCAAGCAGACACATGCGAAGCTCGAAAGCGAGACGCTGCGCCGGGAACTCACTGGCGGCTCATGTGAGTCAAGGAATCGACAGACTGCGAGGCGAAGGCTGAAGGCTCTCGCGCGCAGAGATTTGAAGCGGTGAAGAGTGCCATCGGACGTATTATGTCCCGAAGATCCGGGGCCGACCGCCTGCCGCAAGGTCTTGAGTCAGCTGGAAGCGAGTCGCGCGGAAGGTCAGGCGTCAGTTCGAGCAAAGCCCCGTTGGCATTCTGCGATCAGCAGTCCGTGCAGGCGCGCTCCAGGAGGCAAATCGAGCGCTTCTCACCACCCTGGGATATCGAACCGTCGAAGAGCTGCGGGCGCGCGATTTCTGCCGCACTCGGTATTCGAGTCAACCGACGACCTTCACGGCTCATCGCGAATGTCGAAGACGCCGGCGAAGTGGGTCGACAGCATTTGGAGGAAGAAGACGGCAAGCCGCCTCGTCGTGCGGCTGCACGCCCGATCCCGTGGCCGCCGACGCCATCGAGATTGCGGCCGGAGGACCTGACCAGCTCTTCGGGCGGTTGAAGACCGGCTCAGCCAGGCTCAACGCATGGAGGCGGTGGGACGGCTCGCCTCAGGAGTCGCGGTGACATGCGACAACCTGCTCCGCAACGTCAGCCAGGACGGGCAGCAATGGCTGGCGTCGGTCGGCAGCAACACCGCCCAACGTCATCAGGGAGCTGATCTTCCGGTGAAGTGACGGGCCGCCAGCTTCCTGCGGCAACTCTCCGTGTACTGGCGCCAAACAGACAAGCGCCCTCGAGGCGGTCGAGAGTCAACACGGTCTTGCAGGACTTGGCGCCGGTCCTGAAGCGCGTCGCCGGCGACGATATCGAACTCGTTCTCCCCCAGAAGGTTTCTGCCCTCAACGTCGACGTCGAGGCCGACCGGGTCGAGCGAGTCCTCATCAACGTGGCGGCACGGGACGCGCACGAATGCCGTCCGGTGGCCGGCTGATCGTCAAGCTGGCTCGAGGTGACGTCGACGCGGCTCGTCACCAAATATCCGAACGTCTCGCCAGGGCCGCACGCGCTCATCACCGTCACGGAAGTCAGGGCGGCTCCAGCGAGCGGGTGGCGAATCAGGAGCCGGCAGCGCGGAACGCGGACTCAGAACGCGCCCGGCGTCGACCGCCGGACGCTCCAAGCGCTTATCGGCGACTGCGGCGGTCACCTGTGGATGAAAGCTGGAGCCGGGCGGCGACATGGAAGTGAAGATTCACCTTCCTGCGCCTGACGACTCTTTCCAGGAGCCCAGGTCGTCGCCCGCTCGGGGCGGGGCGCGTCGGTTGGCCGCTGGTTTCAGAGCTGATTGATCATGTGGCTTCCGCCTTCTAGGCAAGAGAGCTCGCCGCCATCGATCTTCCGGCTGAAGCCGGAAGCCACCATCACCGCTAGCCGAGCTGCTGAGTCGTCCTCACTGACCCGCAGGGCTAAAGCCCTGCGCCACATTCATTCCTGGGTCAACCAATGGTTGTGGATGTCAGCATGGATTTGCCCAGCTTTGTCACCATGCTGGCCGTCCCCATCGCACTAGGATGGGCTTTGAACGGCTCGGCTCCCAGCCCCGGACGCGAATCAAACGCTCACCGCAGTTCCCGGCATCAAAGTCGGCCACGTGACGCTCACCGAGAGGCCGACCGGCTGCACCGTGATTCTCACCGAGGCCGGCGCCGTGGCGGGCGTCGATGTCCGAGTGCCGCGCCGGGCACCAGGAAACCGACCTCCTGAACCCGGTCAATAGCGTTCAGCAAGTCCACGCGATCGTTCTGGCGGGCGGCAGCGCGCTTCGGCCTCGACGCCGCTTCCGGCGTCATGCGATATCTCGACGAAAAAACATTGGATTCAAAGTCGGCGCGATCAACGTGCCGATTGTCGCCGGCGGCCATCCTCATTGACTTGGGGTTGGAGGCAATCCGGAAATCCGGCCAACCGCCGACTGTGGGTATCGTGCGGCCCAGGAGGCCGGCGCTGGACCCGGTGTCCGAGGGCAATGTAGGTGCCGGGGCGGGCGCAACGATCGGGAAGCACCGCCGGTGCCGATCGCGCGATGAAAGGCGGTCTTGGCACCGCTGCGATCACCATGCCCGATGGTTTGATCGTCGCCGCGCTGGTCGCGGTGAATGCGATCGGCGACGTGATCGACCCCGCGACAGGCAAAGTCATTGCGGGTGTTCGCACCCAAGACGGGAAGAGTCTCGCTGACGCGCGGACACTGCTCCGATCTGGTGCGCTGCAACAGCTGCGAATCAGGGGGCAACCACGACACTCGGGGTCGTTGGCGACAGAATGCCGCCATTGACGAAGAACCCAGGCCGCCAAAGTCGCACCAGATGGCGCACGATAGCCGGCGCGCGCCATTTCGCCGGCCCACACACCGGCTGATGGCGACACGGTCTTCGCGCTCGCAACCGCGTGCGACATCTGGAGCTGCGGACGTCGGACGCATCGGGGGCCTCGCGGCCGAGGCTCTGGCCGACGCGATCGTTCGCCGCGCGCCAGGCAACCCCGGCATCCCCGGATATCCGGCGGCGCGCGATCTCGGGAGAGCTGAGTAGAGGGCTTTGGCACCTGTGACCGGGACTGGTCGCACTGAGCCTTCAGGGTTCAGGGTGTGGCTCCGCGCCTTTAGGCGGAAGAGAGCTGCCGGCATTGATCTGCTCCGGCTAGCCGGCAGCCGCCACGCGATTGATTCGCGCTCAGAGCCCTGAGCCCTCACGAATTTCCACGTCGTCATTCTCGGTCTAGCCTGTTCGGCCTGATGGCATTCCGGTCTCTGGATCGGCAGCGCGTGCACGTCGCGTCGGATTTCTTTCGTTGCCGGCGAGGCGCTGGGACCAGGGCTCATCTTCTCGACGATGCTTGCAGCAAACATCGGAGCGGGTTCGACTGTCAGCGCCACTGGCATCGGATACATCACACGGCGTATCGGCGTGGTGGTGGGTGGGATCGGCGGCGCTAGGCTCGGTGGTCCTGGCATTTCGCGTTGGTCCTTCGCTGCGGCGCGTCGCAGCAGCTCATAACCTCAAAACTCTCGGCGACTATCTCGAGTTCCGGTACATGCCGGCGTCCGCGCAGGGCTGTCCGCATTGTTATGGGTGGCGTCTATAGCCGTGCCTGCCGGTCAGCTCATTGCAATCGGCGGAATTCTGGAGGCGGTCGCCGCCGTGCCGTTCGTGGTGGGGTGCACGATTGGCGGAATGGTTGTGGTGGTGCAATACTCGCTGCTGGTGGACTGCTGACGTCGGCCTGGGTCGAATGTCGTGCAGCTGATTGTCAAACTCGTTGGCTTCGCGGTCGCGGTGCCGTTGGCGGTCGCGGCAGTCGGCGGCTTGAACGGTCTCACCTCCGTTGCCCCACCCGAGCCAGGCTACTGGACTTGGTGGCTAGCAGAATTCCGGGATCATGTATGTCGCGGCGCTTGGGCCTGCGTTTTTCTGTCTCTGGGCTGCTGCAGAAGGTCTTTCGGTGCCCGTGACGACCGCGCCGTGCGGATCGGCGTCGGCTTGAACGCCCCGGCTTGTTTCTGTTTGCCGGAGTTCCGGGTTTGCTGGAATCGTCGCGCGCGACCAGTTTCCGGCACTATCGGACGAGCGTCAGGCTCTCCGATGCTTCTGGTACATACGCTGCCCCCTCGTTGGCGTCTCGGCCTCGCCGCGGTGTTTTCCGCCGAAATCAGCGCGGCAGACGCAAAGCTCTTCATGTTGACGACCCCATCTTTCGCGGGACCTCTACAAACGGTTCATGGCCCCCGACGCCAGCGATCGCCGCGTCTTGACCATTGCGCGATGGACAAGCTTAAGCTTTGCGGGTAGCTTGCGGTGTTGCTGGCGATCGCATCGGCCAGCATCCGTTCAGGTGCTGACGTTCTTCTATTCGGCGCTCACCGTGATCCTGTTCGTGCCCGTTGTCGGGGGCCTCTACGTTTCGCGCACGACAACTCGTCAAGTGTGGCCGGCAACGACGGCAGGGTGCTGACGATGATCGTCATGCAGGTGGTCGCGGCGATCAGGGTCGGGACCGGTGACGCCGGCCATCGGCGGCCTGCTGGCAGCGATCGCCGCCTGGGTTATAAGCTTACCGTTCGGGTCGCCGGCCCATCGTGCACGACCGGCCCTGGCTGAGGAGGAATGTCAGCACCAATCTTTTTCGACTTGATGAGAAAACAGCCGTCGGTCATCGGCGCGGGATCGGTGTATCGGCGCCGCCGTGGCCGTGGGCGCGGCCGAACACGGTGCCTCGGTAGTCTGTCTGGACATCGACGAAACCGCAGCCCAGCGGGTCGCGGCGCGGATCGGGCGCTCCGCGTCCAGCGGTCAACTCGACATCCGAAATGGGCGTGGAGTGTCGAGTGCCCTCGAGCGCGTCGTCGCGGATTCAGGGCGTCTCGACGTCGTGGTTTGCACCCCAAGCATCAACATCAGAAAGCCGATCCTCGAACTCACGTCGGACGAGGTCGATTGCATTCTCGATCTCAACCTCAAGGGCGCGTTCAACGTCGTTCGAGCCGCGGGTCGCCTCATGAGCGAAGCAGGGCAGCCGGACGCATCGTCTTGTTTGTGTCCATACGTGCGCAGGTCGTCGAACCGTGCCAGTCTGTCTGACGCCATGACAAAGCCGGCACCGTCCAACTGGTGCGAGCGGCTGCCGCCGAGTTCGGACCCTCGGGTATTCGCGTGAACGCCGTCGGACCGGGCATCGTCGACACCAGCGTTGACCGCACAAATCAAGAACGACCCGGACTGGGTACAACGCCTATGCGGCCAAGACCGTCTTCAAGCGCTGGCGCGACGCCCGCAGAAATGATTGGCCCCACGCTGTTCCTCGCATCCGACGCGGCCAGCTACGTGACAGGACTGTTCTCTTTGCGGACGGCGGATGGACGGCCGTGGACGGCCGGTTCACACCGCCCGGCATCTGAGTCAGAACGCTGTAATGCAAAATGCCAAATGCAAAAGAGCCGTCTTGCAATCTGCATTTGTCATTCTGCATTTTCGCATTATGCATTTTGCATTTCTCTTAAACACGGTTCGCCCATGACTAAATCTTCCTTCCGAATCGCCGTGATTGCCGGTGACGGGATCGGCCGCGAGGTCATTCCGGCGGGTATCAGCGCCATCGAAGCGGTCGGCGCGCGGCAGCGACGTGCAGCGTGGACTTCACGCGAATTCCCATGGGGCTGCGAGTTCTATCTGCAAGCACAAGCGCATGCTCGATGAGGATGCGTACGATCGGCCTGACAGAATTCGACGCAATCTACCTCGGGGCCATCGGCGGCGCCGACCGTCCCGACCACATCTCGGCCGGCGACATGATTCTGTCCTCTCCGGCAGCGGTTCGATCAGTATGTCAACCTGCGGCCGATGCGGCTGCCTGCCGGGGCTTGCCTCACCGCTGGCGAACCGCAACGCCGCCGACATCGACATGGTGTGCGTGCGCGAGAACTCGGAGGGCGAGATACGCCGGCGTCGGCGGCCGCGCTTCACGCGGGACGCCGCACGAGCTGGCCGAGCAGACGGCGATCTTCACGCAGCACGGCGATCGAGCGAATCGTCCGCTACGCGTTCGAGGTCGCCGCGCAAGCGTCCGCGCCAGCAGCTCGCCAGCGCGACGAAGTCGAACGCGCTCCGTTACTCGGATGGTGTTCTGGGACGAGGTCGCCGACGACGTCAGCGAAGGACTTTCCGACGGTCGAACTACCGCAAGTATCACGTCGACGCCATCGCGGCGCGCATGGTCACACACCCGCGACGCTCGACGTCATCGTCGCGTCGAATCTGTTCGGCGACATCCTGACCGACCTCGGCGCCGGCGATCTCCGGCAGCCTCGGCATCGCGCCGGGCGCCAACATCAATCCCGAGCGCACGCTATCCGTCGATGTTCGAGCCGATTCACGGCTCGGCGCCCGGACATCGCCGGCAAGGGCATCGCCAACCCGATCGGCGCGATCTGGGCCGGTGCGCTGATGCTCGATCACCTCGGTCGCCAGGACCTGCACGATCGCATTGTCGCGCGCGATCGAGCGCGTCGTCGCCAGCGGCAAGGATCGGACGCCGGTTTGGGTGTGGGAAGGCTAAGACCTCTGAGCTGGCGAGGCTTAATTCGAGGAACTTGAGCGAAGCCTACGTAATGCAAAATGCAAAATGCAGAATGCCAAATGGATTACTTGGAACCGCGTTCTGTGGTTATCCTCGTTTTGACGATGATCTTGCGTTGAACACAATGGACCCAAGAATAGCGACGAGCTGTTTGGCCTCATCAGTTCCGACACGACGTCCTGTGGGCGGCTGAGGACCTTTGCCAGCAACCACGCAACCAATGAACTGTATCGGCGCTTCCTTTCGGGCGATACAGACTTTTGCTATGAAATCCGGCCCAAGGTCTGTCCGCCGCTGCTTCCTCGAATTGGCGCCGATTGATGTGCCGCTGTCAGGCAATTGAGGGCTAAGTCTCGGGTTTTGTTTTTGCATTGTGCATTTGCATTAACCAATTCGTATTTCGGCGTGAAGCTCTGAACGACGCGCACTGCCACTTCTTCTCGCCTCACTTCTTCGCAACCCTCGGAAGTGGACTCAAAGGAAAACTGACGCGATCTTGCCTGCGGAGCGATAGCGATCGAGCGGCTTGGATGGGACGATCCGGAGACACCAGAGCGACTCGCTGATCGCTGGGTCTGCAGAGCTCGATCGGCACGGTCTGCGGGCGCGCCGCTCTCATCTCCAGCGTGCCTGGTGATGCGGCGTCGGTCTCGGCCGCGATCTCCAGCGTCATCCGTTTAGCGCTTTGTCGGATTCGCTGCATGGTCGACCGGGAGGCCCAGCCCCGAAGCGCCGATCGAGGCCGCGACGGCTCTCGATCGAGACGGTCTACCGAGCGATCTGCCTGTCTGCGGCGATGCACCGCTTCCCGCTTCAAGACGACCGAGTCCGTCGCCTCTTCGAGGTGGCGGCGGGCTGATCCGGAACGGCGGTCTTCGTTCATTGTGGAGTGCTGTCGGTCGGCGTGCGCAGAGTTAGGCCTGCCAAGCCTGTTCGATGTCCGTCTGGGCAATCCCTCGACCTCCACGCACTCGCGGTGGGCGTATCCGTCCGTTACGATCATCGTTCCGCACTTCGGCGCGGGATTCCTGCGCGAGGCGCTGATGGTCGCGGATCTCGCCCGAACATTCTGTTCGACACGTCGAGCCTCGAACAGCTGGATCAACGTGCGAACCGGGCCTAACGCTCGAGTCGGTTTCGAACGGGCCCTGAGCGTGCTCGGACCCGATCGCTTGCTCTTCGGCAGCGACTCCTCGTTCTTTCCGCGCGGATGGGTCAAGGACGTGTATCAACGGCAGTCGGCGACATGACGTCCTTGGTGTCGATGAGACCGTAAAGGTCGCATCTTCGGGGAACTTCGAGTCGACTCTTTCCGCTTCTAGTGCGCGACGGCCTTGAGATGCTCACGAGCGAAGTCTCGACCAGAGTCGCCGTTGAAGTCGCGCCACACCGAGTGGATGTGGTTCCCGTTGTTCTGTGAGTTGTCGTGCTCGATCAGGAACGTCGGGCCCTGGACGCGGTAGTAGTGCTTCTTGCCGCGCTCTGATTCACCGGCCCACGCAAATCCGATTTTCTCGACACCTGCTTTCGGATCTTCGCTATCCGGTCAGCGGCGATGTCGTCCGCCATCTTCGACATGTACGTATCCACGACCTTCATCAACATGGTCACGTTGTGCCGGCGTCATGGCGTCGGCTGTGATCGCCGACCGGCGAGAGCGGATGACACCTCGATCCTGTTGGTCGTCACAATCTCGTTCAACGCGACGTTCTGGATCACGGCCTTGGCGCGCTGGGTGTCGTCGAGCGGCCAGCGGCAGGGCGCGCGCGGCGTCTTCGTGATCGCCGGAATACGCAGACCCTCTTCGGACCCTCGCGGACTTCGGCAGGATTGGATCCAAACATCGTCGGCGAGCTCACCGCGACCATGCTGCCATTCACGACCGTGAAGTGCACCGATACGTGGTGGCCTTCGGCGCGCCAGCCCCAGTTGCCTTTCGCCGGAGAGTTCCGAAGACCGAGAAGAAGTAGTCGGCCCCGGATCGCGTCGCATCCCCTCAGCTTGCCGTCCCGCACTTTCGCGCCTGCTGCTCGAGATCACCAAGCAGCGTTTCGAGATCCATGATGGCGGAAGCGGTAAGGTAGCCGCGCTGGCTCAACCCTGCCTTCAGAAGGCTGTGCGCCAGCTTCCGCTGAGCCTCGTTCATCTCGTTGACGGTCAAGCCGTTTCGGGGGAAACGCTTCAGTCGGGATGAAGTTCCAGTGCGTGCGCTCGTCGGAATCGAAGGAAACACGGCCTTTAGGCGCTGCTCAGCCGAGAGGCTGCTGGAGAAATGCGGTCGCAGCGTTGGCCATGTGGAGCTCGACGAACGCTCCGAAGCGACAACTGCGCCGGTCACCGCGGCGATGGCACATGCCGTCACGAGGAGCAGAAGCGAGGGGACCGAAGCAATCTCATGGAAATCCTCCCAGGACGGGACGATTCTACAATTTACAAGTTACAATTCACAATTTACAAAGCGAGAGCTTATGCCTGCACGACCGACTTGGAAAGGCTATCTCAAGATCAGCCTGGTCAATATTCCGATCAAGGTGTTTCCGGCCACTGATGCCGGCGCCACGCTGAGCTTCAACCAGCTTCACGCCGAATGCCAGACGCGCATTCAACAGAAGCGATGGTGCCCGCACTGTGAGCGAGAGGTCCCCAACACGGAGCTCGTCAAGGGAAGTATCGAGTTCGAGAAGGGCCACTACGTCGTCCATCGAGGAAGAAGACATCGAGGAAGGTTCTGAGTCGAGCTCGACTCGAGTCATCAGTCTCGAACAGTTTACCGACGATGCGGCGATCGACCCGATCTATTTGGAGCGACCGTAGCTTATCTGGCGCCCGACGGCCCGGTGGCGAAGGAAGCGTTCGCCGCGTCATTCGCGAGGAATGACCGGGAAAGGCCGGTATCGGCAAAGTGGCCCTATGGACCGGGAGTATCTGGTCAAAGTCCAGCCTCGCGAGCGCGGCCTGATCATGCATACGCTGCGCCACGCCAACGAGATCCGCAGCATGGACTTGCGATCGATGAACTGTCGACATGCCCGCGAAGGTGAAGCCCGACGAAGTGAAGCTCGCGCCGAACAAGTCATCGGCGCACTTTGAAGGCAGCGTGGACTCTCAGTCATGCGCGACGAGTATCAACAGGCGGCTGCGCGAGATCATCGATGCGAAGATCGAAGGTCCGAGGTCGTCGCACCCGAAGTGGAAGCGCCGCCCAAAGTCGTCAACCTCATGGAGGCGTTGCGCAAGAGCCTCGACTCGATCAGCGCGTCGAAGAAGCTAAGCCGGCCGCGCTGGACGAAGATGCTCAGCGCGTCTCACGAATGGCGCCGAAGAAACGCGCAGCGGGCCTAGCGCACGTCGCGCACGATCTCGACGCGCCACATCGATCGACTACCTCAACCGCGAGTGCGCGCAGGGATTACTGCTGCGTAGCGGAGCCCATCGAGATCCGCCGCGCGACACGGAACAATGACCCATGATCGGCGAGACGGTCTCCCTGCTATCGTGTCGTCGCCCGGCTCGGAGTCGGCTCCGATGGGCGACGCCTATCGGGCGGAAGATCTGCGGCTCGGCCGGCCCGGTCGCTCTCAAGTGTCGTTCGCACAGCCAGCGGCGCTCCGATCGGTTCCGAGGCGCCTGCTGGCTGGAGCGCGAGCGGCGTCCGCGCTCACTCATCCCAATATCGCTGCCTCGTTTACGAGGTCGACGAAGTAGACCGCAAGGAGCGGACGAGGTCGGATTCATCAGCTGATGGACGTACGTCGCGGGGCGCACGCTCGCCGAGCTCGCGGAACAGCAGCAACCCTCGCTCGATTCGATTCTCGACATCGGGCGCCAGATCGCCGATGCGCCTCGCGGCCGCGCACGCCCAAGGTCTCCAGCATCGAGACATCAAACCGTCGAACATCATCGATCACGGACAGCGGCCTTGTGAAGGTGCTCGACTTCGGACTTGCCCGGTGGGCGACGCCGGCCGTCGATCCGACGCGCCGACGAGAACGGTCGAGCCCTGGATGCGTGCGGGCAATGTCTCGGGAACTTTGCTCTATATGTCACCCGGGAGCAGGTGACCGGGCGTCCGCTCGACGGCCGCAGCGACATGTTCTCGCTAGGGGTGGTGCTGTGCGAGCTCATCGCTCGACGGAAGGCCGTTTGACGGCGCGAATGTGATGCAGGTCGTCAGAGGCGCTGCTGCAGAACGACGCGCCACCCCTGAACGTATCCTCTCAGGACACGACTGCTGGGCGTCGAACACGTGGTCAGGAAGATGCTCTCGAAAAACGCGTCCGGCCGCTACGAGAACCTGGGCCAGGTGTCCGCGGCACTCTCGCGGCGGCGCAGCGCCGAGACATCAATCGAGCTCGAAGCCGACAGCCAGCCGCCGCTCCTGGCCGTTGCCGACTTCAAGAACATCTCCGCAAATGCCGAAGACGATTGGCTGGGGACGGGCATTTCCGAAACGGTCACGGCGGATCTGGAGTGGTCTCGATGGTGTCACGGTCGTACCCACGAGGACGTGTGTCACGAGCTGATTCGGAATCTCGCCCAGCAGACCGGGAAGCCGACGACACGCTGTGGATTCGGGCCGGACGCGAGCTGGGTGCGCGGTGGGTGCTGACCGGCAGCTTCCAACGAGCTGGCGGAGCTGTGCGCGTCACGGCGTCATTGCTCGATGTGCCGACTGGCCGCGCCGCCCGCACCGTCAAAGTGGACAGCGATCTGACCGAGATCTTTCCCCTGCAGGACCGTCTCGGATGCACGAACTCACGGCCGGGTTGCGCGCTGTTGCGCGCCCGACGACGGCCGAGTCGATGCCTGGGACGCGGAGTCGTCGGCGCTTACGAAGCGCAGCTCACGAGGTGTGATCAACCTGCGGGCGGAGACGTTCGAGTCGCCTCGGATCGTGCCGTCAGCGCTGTTCGAGCGCGCTCGTCAATCTGGACCCCAGCCATGCTCAAGCGCACCTCGAGCTCCGCCGTCGCCTACAGGACGAAAGCTGACTATCTCGCCATGGGCGAGCTGCGCGAACGCGCAGTCGCCAGCCTACGACGGGGCGCTGACGTTGCAGCCCGACTCGATGCGCGCGCCCACCGCGAGCTCCGGTCCGGCGCTGCTGGCCATGGGGTCAGGACGCCGAAGGTTCACGGCGCTTCATCAGTGCGTTGGACCTCGATCCAAACGATGCGGGCGTCCTGGGCGCAATGGCCCGGGCGCTTTCATCGATCGAGCGCAGTTCGACGAAGCGGCGGGCATGGGTACGAGCGGGCGCTCGAGAGCGCAATCCCAAGGCTGGCATGGCTGCGCGTTGCAACTCGCGCACTGCGCCGCCCTGCTCCGCGATTTCTCTCGAGCGAGGCGGCCGCGCGGCGCGCGATTGCGTTGCAACAGGCGTCACTCTCCGGACAGGAGGTGTTCTGATTGTGGGCGCTTCGATTCGGCTCGGCATATCGAGGCCTTAAGAGGCCGCCACGAAGCCGCGATTGAACACTTCACACACGAGGTCGAGTTCCTGAGCAAGGTCGACCACGCATTGCGAAGCCGAATCATCGTCGAGCTGAACGGTGCGTCTCGGTGCTGCTCACCTTGCCCCTGGCGACAGCCGCAAAGGTCTCGGCGATGCTGGACGTCGCGATCGAAGGATTCGACCGCCGCCTGCGCCTCGGAGCCGACGAACCTTTCACACGGTACTTACGCCGCTTCGGCCTCATGCGCTCAAGGGGACGCGGACACTGCCATCGCGTTCCTCGAGCGCGCGGCCGCCAGAGCGCCGCGCCTTCACGCTTGCGCGCGCGAGAATCGAACCCGAATTCAAAGCGCTGCGAGAAGATCCCCGGTTTTCAACGCCTGGTAGGGCCTCAGTAACGCAGGTCGCTTTCGCGCGCGCCAGCACCTCGGACGAAGCCGAAGCCATGGCCTCAAAGTAGGTGACAAATCGTCGCGATTCGGGCGCAGTATACTTTTGAGGTTCTGCGCCCACCGGAAGGCAATGGGTTGATAGCGGAGCTCGACCTCTCACCCGGAAAGGGCCTTCGAACCCCCGACGTCGATCGAGTATCCGAACGCGGTCGATGCCATCGGCGAAGTCGACGTCTTCGGCCGCGTCACCCACAACCGCGATATCGGATCCGGCGGTATTTTTCTCGAACCCACGAGGCAGGAGGCGATTGTCTTTGAGGAATCCGACCGCAGTGAGCAGACCGGTCGTCGGCACACCCGCCGGGTCACCCATCACCGACTCGTAGATTTCGCACCTCGTCCGGCCGACGGATCCTCACGGTAGTGAGGCAGCCTCACCGCGCGCGGTCGACGTCACTGTCGTTACCCCTCGATCGCTCCTTCCTTGGTCATTGCGCCTGACTCAAACACACAGCGAGTTGCTGGCGTCTTGAACAGTCACATGAAGCCAGACGCGCCGCGACGGATATCCAGTCGGCAACTTGTGGCCCGCGAGATTTCGCACCGCCACATCGAGCAGCAACCGACCGGCTGAGACTTCCTGATGTTCGACTGAGATCGCCGCGGTCTCTGCCCGCAGGAGCTGGCGTGTGTCCCGTGGACCGACGCATCAAGCTCCCGTGGCAGGGCTTCGACACCAAGCTCATCGCGTATAGCGGTTCGAGCATCCCTGAGGACGAAGAAGTTTCCGCCCCTGAACACGTGTCGCGAGAACCCGGGCGAGGGTCACCCAGACCGACGCGATCCGCGTGTCTTCCTCGACTTGAGGCATGTGACACGACTGGGCAGCTCCGCTCGTTCCGAAACCTGCTGTGCCGCCATTCCAAGTAGTCGGCATCTGTTCTGGCAGCCGTCCGACGACCTTCCCCATCTCGAGCCAAGCGCTTCCAGGTACAGCGTGTGGTACACGTCGCAACACAACTCGGACTGCCTGATGAGGCGCCTCGCTCGGCTTGAACTGTGTGGCAGACATCATGATCTCGCGTCCGGCCCTTGTCGATCTGAAATGGTCCGAAGATGGCTCGCGGCAACGCCCCTCCGACGACTCCAGCACGAACTCCTCCGGTAAAGCTTGGCGGTGCCCAGCGCCCGGTCGGTGATCTGGTGGCACATGGTGCACGAGAACGCCGTCAGCCGCGAGGCGATCGGCGGCGCGCGCTGCTGCGTCCGATCGGCAGATGGTTGAAGACGTTTCCTTTCGGCCCTCTGTTCGCCTGCACTGCGTGCCATTGGATGTGGCAAACCGAGCATTCGATCCTGAAATGTCCTCTGCAGCCGCTGGATGATCGATTACCCTGCGATTCACCGAACCTTGCCAACATGGATCGCGCGACGAGGTTACGCATCATCGATGCCCGCCAATCTGGAGCCGATGGAGATGCCTTCGCCAGACGAAGTGGTCAAACCGTTGTGGATAGGCAAGACACGAGTCGGGAGGTCTTGAAGATCTGCTCGGGATCGGTGCTTCGCCCGCGGCTTGTCAGCAGAGGGCGCGGCCGCCACGAACGTCGCCAGCAACCAGCCAGTCATGACGCCCAACCATCAGCGGGCTTCTCATCGCCAGCCCTCGAAGAATCCGCCATCGAACCAGTCCCACAGGCAGCATACCACGACACTCGGGCTGCGATTGACGCGAACGTTCAACGGCAGGCGAAGGCCTCCATTCACCATCACGTGCTGTCGCTTGCTCAGCGTGACCTGCAGCTGCGGCACGAGATCCCATTCCGCGGGCTCGCCTTCGCACGAGATCACGAGCTCCGAGCAATTCGACCATCGGCGACCACGCCCTCCCCACCGCCCTTGTGCTGAACGTCTTCCCCACGGCGACGCGCCAATAACTTTCGTTGTTCGCGAGAGAGTGATCTGTCGGCAGCTCGAATCCGGCGTGAACGCCTGCACGAAGCCATCACGTGGCAGCATCTGGCCCACGGCGACGAAAGGCTCGAGCACGGCCACACCCCCACCAAGCCCGCTTGTGCTCTTTGCCGGTCGGCAGCGTGACCTCACCCCCGGCGCTGACGATCGAACCGCGATCCAGGCTGTGGAACAGCACCTGCTTGAACGCAACCGCCATGTCACCGAGGCCACCGTTCCAAAGACCGTTGCTCCCTGCATGAGTTCGATTGGCACGACAACTTCATATTGGCCGCGTGCGCCGACACGACGCTCGAATGCGAATGCGTTGCCGATCGAGCTTCGCGCCGTTTCCAGACACGCTCGTCGTCAACACCGCCTCGTTTTCTGGAAAGGCTTTCTCGGTCACGAGTGGACGGGGTAAGTTCAGGTCGCCACGCGGCCAGCGGCGGTCTGCACAAAATGTGCGCAGATAGGCAATGATGCTGGAGATGTCCTCGTCCGTCAGTGCGTCTGATGAAGGCGGGCATTCTCTGGTCGAACGCGCGAGCACTGCCACCGAGGTGAATCGTCGCATCCCAATCGGCGTCGGGCTCTGAGTCGCGAACTTGCAGTCTGTGAAGTCGGGAAGAGGAGCGTCGAATCCCAGCTGGCTTCTCGGAGCCCCTTTGCCATCGACTCCATGGCAGCTCACGCATCCCGCGCGATAACAGCTCTCCGCCACGACGGACGTCGCTCGGAAGAGTCGTCACTTTGAGCGGCAACGAGGCTGGAGCCGAGAATGGCAAACGCAAGGCCCAGAGACTGCTTGTGCGGAGGTCCGCTGAGACCGCTGCAGTGGCGAGCCGCTCATCGCAGTTGATGCTACGAGACGACACGTTGAGAGTCACGTTAGTGAAATCGAGGATCCAGTCTCGTGAGATCGAGAACCAATCTCGGCAGCGCGAGCTTGTTGGGTTTGGCTGACTGTTCCGGTTTTCATTCGGTATAGGGTCCTCGAGGCACTTGTCTACCACGAAGCGCACGAAGCCCACGAAATAACTCGAGGGCCACAGTTCGACAGTTGCCGGAAGCTAGTTTCGCCACAGGAGTCACGAGAGGCACTGAGAAAACGCAGGTTCGTGCCAGAGACGCGGCCTAGCTCCGCAGGCCGTCTCGCGTCGAGCGCCCCTGTGGCTTGGTGACTCCGTGGCCCAACCTCGTGACGCTTCGCGTCTTCGTGGTTACGTGGTGCGTCTAACAAGTTCGCGAGGGCAGTGATTCTAGGAGAGCCAATCCTTGATCTTGAAGCTACGCACCGAGCAGCGGCAGAAACCACGGCTTCGCCCGTGTAGAACGGAATCGGAGCGAACGCATCATCGAAGAGAGGATGTACGAGATGCTCACCCGCCATGGCGCCGGGCGATGAGACCGCCAAGATAGGTTGCCATCGCGACCCTGTGGCCGCAGCAGCCGCCCGCATAGTACGCATCGTCCAGACGGCCGGTGTGCGGCAGCTGGTCCCGAGTGAAAGCCACGTTGCCGCCCCATGCGTAGTCGGTTCGCGAGCCGGCCCAGAGAAGGGAAAGACCGTCAGCATGTCGTGACTGCAGAATCTCCGCGGCGCGGCGAATGGTTCCGACCGTGGGGTCGGTGAATGCGGCCCGACCGCCAAACAGAAGGCGGAGGTCGCGCGTCAACCGGAAGTAATGGAGAAAATTCCTGGAGTCGAACGCCATTCGTTTCCGTGGCAGCACCGTGGCAGCCTGCTCTTCCGACAACGGTTCCGTCGCGATGACGAAACTGCCGATTGGCACATACCGGCGCCGCAGTGAAGGCATCGGCGGCGTCGGTGTAACCGTTCGTGGCGATCAAGACTTCGTCGGCTCTCGACCACCGCCGCCTTCCGTCGCGACCAACCAGGCTCCAGACTGACGATTCAAACGCAGGACGGCAGCGCCCTCCACGATCTTGGCGCCAGCGCGGCAGGCGGCAGTGCTCAACTGATGAACGTACCGGGCGGGATTGAGAGCGCCGCTTCGCTGGTCGAGCAGCAACCCGAAGTACGAGCCGGTTCCGACTTCCGACCGCTGCTCGGACGCCGAAATCAACTCGATTCGATGGTTGAAGACGGATGCCAGAAGTCTCTGCTCGGCGCGAAACGCTCTGAAATGAGACGGCTTGGCCGCAGCTTGGATATGACCGCACCGTTCGTATTCGCAGTCCATCGACTCGTCCGCGATCAGACCCTCAAGCGCAGAAAGAGACTCGAGCGAGGACTCGAAGAGCTGGCGAGCACGCTGCTGGCCCACGCGCTTGACCAACGTCAACGGATCGAGACGCAGGCCAGTCAGTACTGGCCGCCATTGCGCGAGCTGGCGCCCCAGCCGACCCGCTCACGTTCCAGGACCACGACATTCGTGCCCCGGCGGGCAAGCTCCCGAGGCGGCGGCGAGACCCGTGTAGCCTGCTCCGATGATCACGACGTCGGCCCGAGCGGGAACTGGTGGGGGCTGGTGGGCGCTCTGTTCGAAGGTAGTACGTCCGTGGGGAAACTCTGGACTGTCCCACCAATAGGGTACTCCTTCACATTGTGCCTCGGGATAGTTCAGCGGCCCATGTTTTCGATGATCGCGTCGCCGAACTGGGTCGTACTCACCTCGGTCGCCCCAGTCATCAGCCGCGCGAAGTCGTAGGTGACTCGGCGACTGGCGATCGCGCCATCCACGCCGTCGATAATCAGGTCCGCGGCTTCCGTCCAACCCATGTAGCGGAGCATCATCTCTCCCGACAGGACCACTGAACCGGGATTCACTTTGTCGAGGTTTGCGTACTTCGGTGCGGTTCCATGAGTGGCCTCGAAGACCGCGTGGCCCGTCAGGTAGTTGATGTTGCCACCAGGCGCGATGCCGATACCGCCAACCTGAGCGGCGAGCGCATCCGACAGGTAGTCTCCGTTCAGATTCAGCGTCGCGATGACGTCGAATTCATCGGGTCTCGTCAGCACCTGCTGGAGCGCGATGTCTGCGATGACGTCTTTGACTAAGAGCTTACCGGCCGCGAGCTCGCGCTTCTGCTCAGCGTTCGCCGCATCTTCTCCGTGCTCTTCGCTTCGATCGGGTCCATTGTTCCCAGGTGTAGAGTCTGGTCAGCGAAATTCCCGTTCCGCCAAGCGCATAGCTCCATGCCCGAAAGCCGCCTTCGGTGAACTTCATGATGTTGCCTTTGTGAACGATGGTGACGCTCTTCCGTCCATTCGCCAGCGCGTAGTCTGATGGCAGCACGGGTGAGGCGCTCGGTTCCTTCCCGCGAAACGGGCTTGATCCCGATAGCACGTCGTTTCCGGAAATCGCACCTTCGCATACGACTTCGGAAACTCCTGCTTGAGAAACGCGAGGACTTTCCTGGCGCCTTCCGAGCCGCTCTCCCATTCGACCCCGGCGTAGATGTCCTCGATGTGTTCTCACGAAAGATCGACCATGTCGACCTTGTCCGGGCGTTCTGACGGGAGATGGCACGCCCTTGAACCAGCGCACCGGCCGCAAACAGACATAGAGGTCAGGATCTGTCGCAGGGCCACATTCAGCGACCGCACACCTCCGCCAACCGGCGTCGTCAGGGGTCCCTTGATGCCCACGAGGTACTGCCTGAACGCGTCCACGGTGGCCTCGGGAAGCCAGTCCTTGGTCCAGTCGTAAGCCTTCTGACCGGCCAACACCTCTTTCCACGCGATTTTCCGCTTCCCGCTGTAGGCCTTGGCGATGGCGCTTTCAATGACCCGCACGCTCGCACGCCAGATGTCGGGGCCCATACCGTCGCCCTCGATGAAGGGAATGATCGGGTTGTCGGGGACCTGAAGTGTGCCGTTCTTGATTGAAATCGTTTCGCCGTTGACCGAATCGCTCATACCATCCCTTTATGACGAAGTAACCACCAAATCACGAAGGCGAACATCAAGACAACCACCGCCAACGTCCTGCCGAACAGCGACAACGTGCTGTTGAGAATCGATTCCGTTTGCATTCTCGCCTCGAGGGTCAGCGGCGTGCCCCGGCGCCGCTCCTCGGAACGATTGTTCCCAAACCAGGATGTTGCCTCGCATCAGATTGCCAGGCAACGTATTGTGAAACGCGATCTTGCTCGGAACGTGCAGTCGGAACGCCACTCAACTCGCGGCCGCTCCAACCCGCGTCACCATCACCTTCCGCGTCCTTCTCCGCCGACCGACCGACGACCTGCTTGCATGCATAGAGGATCAGCCTTCGGTGCTCGAAACGATAGGTCGACCACGCAAAAGGCGCCGCTTCAGCCAGGCGGTGAATGTCGTCGACCTCCACTCGTACGTGGACGAACGGACGGCCACCCCAGGTGCGACCTCGTGACGCGCACGACGCGGCTGGACTGGGGTTGAGAAAAACGCGCGGACCCGCTCAGTGTCGACGCGCGACGTTCCCGCTGTCGCCAGCTTCTCTCCTCGCAGCCTCTCGAGCGCCTCGAGGGAGCTGTTCACTGCACACCGTCGCGGTGCCGTTCAGCGAGATGTGAATGTCTTCTTCGTATTGCATGCTGACGAAGGAACCCACTGGAACCGCAAGCAGCCGCAATGACCACTGCTGCGGCCACTTCAATGCGGGCGACCCGCTGCATCACCGGAATGATATAGATACGAGAAGTTCGCGATTGCAGATTCTCGAGAGCCGGCGGTCAGGGAACCAGCGTTCTCTGTCTTCGAACTTCCATGTGCCATTTATTCCGATCTGCATTCTGAAATCGACAATCTGAAATCTGCAATCCGCAATGGTCATGGCTTCTTCCAGAAAAACCGGTCGTCTATCTCATCGACGGAAGCTCGCAGATGTATCGTGCGTATCATGCGCCGATCACGCGACGAACGAAGGCACTCTGCTTCGAAACGCCCAGGGCCGTCCCACCAACGCCGTCTACATCTTCGTGACCATGCTGCGCGAAGCTGCTGAAAGAGCAGCAACCGGAGTTCATAGGCGCGTCCTTCGATTTACCGGGCCGGACGTTCCGCGACGATCTCGCCGCCGATTACAAAGCCAATCGCCGGCCGATGCCGCCGGAGCTGGCCGAACAGATTCCCTCGTCCATGAGCGCCTGCGAGGCGCTCGGCGTGCCGATCCTGACCCAGGAGCGCTATGAAGCCGACGATGTCATTGGCACGATGGCCGAGCAGCGCGGCCGCGGCCGGCTACGCCGTCGCGATCGTCACCGGCGACAAGGACTTCTTTCAGCTGGTGCGCGACGGCATTCGCGTGTTCAATCCGCGCGACGAAGGCGTCTGGTACGACGCCGGCGGCGTCAAGGAAAAACTCGGCGTGACGCCCGAACAGGTCGTGGATGCCCTCGCTTTGATGGGAGACACGCATCGACAACGTGAAGGGAGTTCCGGGCATCGGCGAGAAAGGCGCTCGCGACCTGATTTCCACATTCGGGACGCTCGACGAGCTCCTGGCTCGTGCCCCGGGGTTTCCCAACGGAAGTATCGCGAGGCGCTGATTTCTCATTCCGGCGAGGCGCGAGCCGAGCCGCGAGCTGCGTGCGGATCCATACGGATGTGCCGCTGACCTTCGACATCGACGCCTTTCGATACCGCGGGCCGTCGCGCGAGCGCTGCTCACGACCTGTTTGCGAGAACTGGGCTTTCGCTCGTTGGTGATGGAATACGCCCCCACCGCGGAAACAGTCCAGAACGATTACCCGCCTCATCACGACGACCGACGAGCTTCAAGAGCTCGCCGACAGCCTGCGAACGGCCCGACGCTTCGCCATCCGCGTCCTCGCCGACTCGCCATCTGCGGTCAGGGCCGGCATTGTCGGCCTGCGCATTTTCCACGAATGCGCGCTCGGCCCGCTATCTGCCGCTGCGGCATCAAGGCGTGCATCAGGGCCCGCAATTGACCGTCGACCAGGCGCTCCAGGTGCTTCAAGCCGTTGCTCGAAGATCCAGTCGGTGGAGAAAGTCGGGCACGACCTGAAGTTCGATGCGGTTGTCCTCGAGCATCACGGCGTCCGACTCGCGGGGCTCGAGCCTCGATACGATGTTGGCCAGCTATCTGCTCGACGCCACGCGGTCCAGCCACCCGCTCGAAGATCACGGCACTCGAGCACGTCGGCTACAAGGCGATCACCGAAGAAGACGATATGCGGACGCGGGGCCAAAGCGATTGGCTTCGCCAACGTCCCACCAGAAATTGCGGTGAGTTTTGCCGGCGAGCGCGCCGACCTGGCGCTTCAGCTTTCCGATCGGCTCCGGGCCCATGCTGGTCGATCAACGTCTCGATTCGGTCTACTGCGACCTCGAGCGGCCCCTCATCCGGTCCTGGTCGCCATCGAGAGAGCCGGCGTGAGGATCGACGCGAGTGCCCTGGCCAGTCAGTCACAGCATGTCGATCGGGAACTGGCGTCGCGGAGTGCGCCACATTTTCGAGCTGGCTGGTGAATCGTTCAACATCGCCTCGCCAAAGCAGCTGTCGGAAATCCTTTTCGACAAGCTGCAGCCTCCCACGCTCAAGCGCAACGTAAAGACAAAGACGGCGTCCACCGCCGTGGAGGTCCTTGAAGAACTGGCCCTGACGCACGACTTGCCGCGGCAGATTCTCGAGTGGCGCGCACTGCAGAAGCTCAAGGGCACGTATATCGACGCGCTGCCGCAGCTCGTCAATCCGGAAACCGGCCGTGTGCATACGAGCTTCAATCAGGCTGTCGCCGCGACCGGACGGTTGAGCAGCAGCGACCCCAACCTGCAGAACATCCCGATCCGCACCGAGCTCGGCCGTGAAATCCGCGCGCGCGTTCATCGCCGAGCCAGGCCACGTGCTGATCTCCGCCGACTATTCGCAGATCGAGCTGCGCGTGCTGGCGCACCTGTCGGGCGACGAGACGCTGATCGAGGCTTTCCGGCGCGGCGACGACATCCACGACCGGACGGCGCTCGAAGGTGTTCGGGCCGCGACAGCGCTCTCGACCAGCACGAGCTGCGCCGGCGGGCGAAGATCATCAACTACGCGCTGCTGTACGGAAAGACCGCGTTCACGCTCGCCAAGGACATCGGCGTGACGCCCCAGGCGGCGCAGGAATTCATCGACGCGTACTTCGCCGGGTTCCCGCGCGTCCGCGCGTTCATCGATCGACGTCGCTCGAGGAGGCGCGAAACAGCGGCGTCGTCAAGACGATGTTCGGCCGGCCGACGGCTCGTGCCGGAGCTGAACAGCCGCAACGGACAGATTCGATCGGCCGCCGAGCGCGTCGCGGTGAACCTGCCGATCCAGGGCACGGCCGCCGACATCATGAAGCGCGGCTATGATCGACGTCCATGCGACGCTCGGCGTCGTATCAGAACGCGCCGCATGATTCTCACCGTGCACGACGAGCTGCTGTTCGAAGTGCCGGAGAATCGCGCGGAGGAGGTTGCGGCAAGTCAGTGCGCACGACCAGATGCAGGCCGCGGCGCCGCTTGTCGTATCCTCTCACCGTCGATATCGGGGTCGGAAAAGAACTGGAAGGACGCGAATGAGCTGACATTCACGACGTTTACGACGTTCATTCCGGGGTCCAGCGGCTTTGAAGCGCTCCGCATTCCTCGCCGCAGCGTTTCCGGCGGCTGCCCAGAGCGCGGGCCTGTTCAGGACGAGGGCCGTCAGCACGAGCCGATCGAGATCGGCCCTCAGCGCCGGAGCTCGATCGCCGAGCCATTAGGGCCCGCACCCATCCCGCTTGCACCGCTTCCCACGCGCCCTGAAGATCCCCTGCCCGCGGGCGGCCATCGAAATCCAGTAAAGTCAGGCCGCGCTGGCGGGAATCGTGCTCAACTCGCTTTGCATCCGCTTCGCGAATGCGTTGATACACGGCCTGGCGATCGAACTCCGTTCTCGGCCGCGCATCACGGTCGAGTGCGCTGGCCCGACCAGTCGAGTACTCGCTCGTGCTCCTCCAGTGTCAAGGAGCTCGGTCCTTCCGGGACAGAATCGAAAACGCCAGCGGCCGCCCAGAGCGACCGTCGAGAATACAGCGTCTCTCCCGGGCCCGATGATGATATTCGATCCGTTCGTGAGCACCAAAAGCGCTGCGGGAGCGAGTCGGCGCAAGCGCTCACGGGCGCGGTCGAGATCTTCCGGCTGGGCCCTGTTCACGGTAGAAGCTCGAGGTAAGCTCTCGCCGCGATGAGGTCCGCGCTATCGACGCGCGCGGGAGCCTGACGAGCTTGTTCGGCTGCCGCGATCGCAGCCTCGAATTGACGCTGGTTGTAAAGCGTCCTGGCGCGAGTCAGCGCATCGCGCTCCTCGCGAGCGAGACCGGCAGCACAGCGAACGCGAAGAGGAAGCCAGCTATCGCGCCAAACCGTCTCATCGATGGGATGGTAACACATGCATCTAAACATCTGACATAGAAGAGTTTAGGTGGCATCAGCGACGTGTTGGGTACAATGCCGCTCGATGGCCGAACCGAGGATCATTCCGCGCGCCGAGCACATGCTCTCGCGCCGCGATATCGATCCCGACGCGCTTAAAGTTCTGTACCCGGCTCCGCCAGGCCGATCACGCCGCCTATCTGGTCGGCGGCAGCGTTCGGGACCTCCTGATAGGCCGCAAGCCCAAAGACTTCGACGTCGGCACATCCGCGCACCCGTATCAGATCAAACAACTGTTTCGAAACTGCTGGATCATCGGCCGCCGCTTCCGTCTGGCTCACGTCAGGTTCGGACAAAGGTCATCGAGGTCGCGACGTTCCGCCGCCAGGTTGCGCCCGGAGATGAACCTGTCCAAGAAGGCGTGCCAGCGCCTGCCGAAAGTGCTCCCGAGACGCGCGATCATCTGATCCACCGCGACAACACATTCGGCACACCGGAAGAAGACGCATTTCGGCGGCGACTTCACGATCAATGCGTTGTTCTACGACATCGCCTCGTTCTCGGTCATCGACTACGTGGGCGGACTGGAGGATTTGCCGCGCCGGCATCGATGCGCTGCGATCGGCGACCCCGATGTGCGCTTTCGCGAGGATCCGGTTCGGATGATGAGCGCCGTCGCGCTGGCGTCACGGCTCGATTTCACGAATCGATCAGCCGGTGCTGGATGCCATTGCAGCGACATCGCCTCGAAATCGCGCGGAGTTCAGCGCCGCGCGTGCTGGAGAATACTACAAGATCCTGCGATCAGGCGCGTCGGAGAAAACGTTCCGCGAGCTGGCTCGTCTGGGACTGCTCGAGCCGATTTCGGCGGAATTGCACTGGTGCTGTCGAATCGCTCTGGCACTCGCTCGCGGCGCTCGATCGGTACCCGTCGCCGGTTCGAGTACGACTCAGACACGCTCACGAATGCAATCCTCTTAGGCAGTCTGCTCATGCCCTCTGGTTTCTCCCCTTACCGCGCGCGTGGTCTGAGAATCAGCCTTCGCGAGGCAGGGTTGTCGAAGCCGTCGACCGCGCCTCGGCAAGCGGCAATGGTGGGCATGCGGTCGGGAGCGCCCACCGGCATGCGGAACGAAGCCCTCGCCTGGGCCCGCGGCTCGGCAGAGTTGCCGCTGGCTCGCCGCGACATCGAGCGTCTTCGGCAATTACTTTCCCTTCAGCGACGCCTTCGCGACCTCGACGCCAACCCCGGGCGAGGGCTTCCCTGACGCACCGCAGTATCTTTCGAGAGGCGCTGACCTGGCTCGAAATCCATGGCGGCGTGGCCGACACCGTTGAGCAGTGGCAGGTTCTGCTCATGGCTGGCAGCCTCTCGCCGGACTCTCCGGCAACAAGCCGGAAAGAGGGACGACCGCTTCGCGGACGCCGCCGGCGCCGACGCAGGCGTTTGCGACCCGCATCTTCGTAACGATCCGACAATTCTCGAACGAGGACGTGGGCCGAAAGCAGGCATAAGGCACGAAGTCCACGAAATATCACGAAGACGAGCAGTCGCCGGAAGGCAGTTATCGCCACTGAGTCACCGAGTCACCGAGAAAACGCGAGCCTGAGAGCGCTCGACGCGGCGCCGCGCAGCGGCGGCTCCGGCACGAAACCCGTCAGATGAACGATAAACCACCCGCGAAAACATCGTTCATCTGGCGGGGTTGTCGATGCAGAGACCGGCCTGCTTCGCAGGCCGTCCGCGTCGAGCGCCTCTGTGGCCCGGTGACTCCGTGGCCTAACCTTCGTGACGCTTCGCGTCGTGGCTTCGTGGTTCCGTCTCTACAATCGATGAAAAATGCCGGGCCCGCGACAGGACTATGCGGCGGCAGTCTCTTCGATCGTCTTGTACGGCTTGGCGAGCCCGAGCACGATGAGCAGTTTGATGATCGGCCAGGCTGGATCGAACTCGCTGGTCCGGAAGCTGAACTTCGGGCTGCGTGGGAACCCGTGATGATTGTTGTGGAGCCCTTCGCCGCCGGTGACCAGCGCCAGCAAGCGAAGGTTGGTGGCCGTATTGTCGAAGTTCTTGTATCCAACGGCGTGGCACAGTCCGTTGATCGAAGAGGACAGCACGAAGACGTACATGACCGCGTGAATGCCGGCGGCAAGCAGACCCCAGCCAATTCCGATAATCCCGCACAAAGCGACGCGTACCCGACCACGAGTCCCGTGAGCCCGTGGTTGAACAAGGCGCGGTCCCAGATGTCCTCTTTGATGTCGCGGGCGTAGCGTTCGAGGACGTCCTGATTCTTGGCTTCCCTGATGTAGTGAAATACGTTACCGAGCTGGACGGACCAGAACCCCATGAGCGCCGGGCTGTGCGGATCCCCTTCCTCGTCGGTGAACGCGTGGTGCTTCCGATGGACCGCCACCCACTCTTTCGTCGAGATCCCAGTCGTCGAGCCACAAGCCAAATCGGAAACACCAGGCAACGGCCGGATGCAACATGAGCGCGCGATGGGTTGCCGATCGGTGCAGGTAGATCGTGGTGCCGAAGACCGCCACTTGAATAAGGATGGCCGCAACGATCAAGCTCAGAATGAATGACGAAAGCACGACACGACCTCCGACAGCCAAGATGTTTGAGATGACCGGGACTAACTGGGGAATGTTTCGACCGGAGACAGGCGATGGTATCACGGAACAGCTGCGCTCCCAAGGGCTTGCACGCTTTTGCCCGGCGCGACTGCGGCAATGCCGGCGGAGAAGAGGAAGCGCCGAAGTGTGATTAGCCGTTTCGTCGTTCGAACTCCTTCATGAAGTCGACAAGAGCGTCACACCCTCTTCCGGAAATGCGTTGTAGATCGATGCACGCATTCCGCCGACCGATCTGTGACCCTTCAGCCCATCGAGACCGGCGGCAGTGGCTTCCGCTTACGAAACGCTTGTCGAGCTCCTCGGTCGCAAGCCGGAACGTCACGTTCATCAAGGAACGATCCGATTTGGCCGCCGGACCGCGGTAGAAGCCGCGTTCGATCGATTTCGGCATACAACGTTCCGGCCTTTCGAACACTGGCACGCCCCATGGCGACGAGGCCACCCTGAGCGAGAATCCATTGCATGACGAGGCCAAGCGTATAGACGGCAAACGCCGGGGCGTGTTGTAAAGCGACTTGTTTTCAGCGTGCACGGCGTAGTTCAACATCGAGGAGCAACACCGCCTTCCTTTCGGCGGACCGTTGCACCATGTCCTCGCGGACAATCACGACCGTGACGCCGGCGGGTCCCATGTTCTTCTGGGCGCCGGCGTAGATCAGCGCATGCCGGCCAACGTCGATCGGCCGGCTGAACATGTCCGAGGAGGTGTCGCTGACGAGCGGTGCGTCACCAACATCAGGGAGGCTGATGATACTGAGTGCCTTCGATCGTATTGTTCGAGGTCATGTGCACGTATGCGGCACCGGGCGATACCTCGAGCTCGGACTGAAGAGGAATCCTGCAGTAGCGCTCAGCCTTCGTCGAAGCGGCGATGTGCACCCGGCCGAGCTTCTTCGCTTCCTGGATCGCCTTGTCCGCCCAAGAGCCGCAATCGATATAGTCGGCAACCGAGCCGGACGGAAGCAGATTCATCGGAACCATCGAGAACTGCAGACTGGCCCCACCCTGGAGGAACAGCACCTTGTAACCCGGTGGGATCGACGCGAGCGTTCGGATGTCGGTCTCCGCCCGCTCCATCATCGATTCGAAAACGTCCGAGCGGTGACTGATCTCGAGAACCGACATGCCGACGCCGGGAAGGCGCAATCAGATCACGCTGGATCTCCTCGAGCACTGGCACGGGCAGCACTGCCGGTCCCGCGGCGAAGTTGTAGATGCGGTGAGTAGTCGTCGAAGATTCTCGTGGCATCGTGACGTCGTGAAGAAAGACGCGGAATCAAATCAAATGTATCAAAAGACCGTCGCGGAGCTTCGGCTCGAACCACGTCGACTTGGGCGGCATGATCGCGCCCGCGTCGGAAGCGGTCATGAGATCGTCGAGGCTCACGGGATATGAGTGAGAACGCAACGGCGGCAGTGGCAGTGTCCACCAGCTCTCGAGCTCGCCGGTTCCTCTCCCTCCACCGATGAAATCAACGCGTTTGTCCGTGCGCACGTCAGCAATGCCTAGAACCGGCTCGAACAACTGATTCTGAAGCACGCTGACGTCGAGCGACCCAATCAGGTCTTGATTCCGAGAGCGAGCGAGAGGGCGCAACGTGCTCAGGCCCGTCGGAAATACATCGCAATATCGCCCCGCTTCAGGGGCGAGGCTGGACCTGGTTCCGTACTGGAAACGGCCACGGACCGCGGCCAGAAAATCGGTGCGCGAACGTCCGCCGAGATCTTTGACGGTCCGGTTGTGCGGCAGAATCTGCGCCTGATTGTGCGGGAAGGCGACGCCCAAGAACGTTGTGTAGTCTGCGTCGTTGCCGAGCGAGCTACGGATGATCCCGCATCACGAATCTCCAGCCGCGCTCGTGAGGCGCTCGCCGCACGATGATGTCCATCCGCGATATACAGCGCCGACACAGGGGCAAACGCCGCCACCAACGCGTCGCGCACGCTGGCCGCGACCCGCCAGACCACGTGCTGCACTCCGTCGCTGGCCGAAAAGTCAAAGAGTGGCTCCTCCCGCACGGCGCCGGCCACGATGCGATCGATATCGGCGGTTGCCCGGTACGCCAGGAACACCGGGCCGGTCTGGGCGCCGAGCGCCATCATGTGGCGCGTGCGGTCGTCTTCCTTGTCGCGCTTCGTGCGCTCGTGTTTCTTGATGACATCGCGGTCGTACTCATCGAGAGAGAAGCTGGCGGCAATGCCAATCTGTTCGTGATCGCCACTGCGCAACCGATAAAGGTAGATACTCGGGTCCTCTTCGACGACGAACGAGGATTTCTTCAGGCGCTCAAAATTCTGGACGGCCCGTTCGTATACGGCGTCGCTGTGCGGGTCCGTTCCCACTGGGAAGCTCGAGCTCTGCCCTCGAAACCCGCAAAAACTCAACGGATTGTCTGCGGCTGTGCTCGCGCTTCCTCGGTCGTCACAACGTCGTAGGGAACAGCCGCCACACGAGCGGCATCGGAGGGTCGTGGTCGCAGCGCGCGAAAGGACGAACGGTCGCCATCAGTGACGAATTATGTCATGCCCCAATCGCGAGGGCCGATGTGAGCCATTCGATCTGGAGAAACCGTGATTCCTCAAGTATCCGGATAGCCTCCGGGTTAAGCCGGAAAAGTATCGGCTTCCGGCCTAAGCCGGAGGCTTTGTCAGGTTGCCCGGTGTCACCGCAGCTGCTACAGTCGAGCTCAGGAGGCTCGTGTCTATGCGAGACACGCCGAGCATTTCTCGTCGCCGCGCTGTCCGGTCGCCGTCAGCCTTCCGCTCGCCGCTGATTGGCCCAATACGGAACGAGTCGATCTCGATGCGGTCTATCGAATCAAAGAAGAAGGCTTGCAGCGATCGAAGGTGATGGAGACCGTGAGCTACCTCACCGATGTTTATGGCCCGCGCCTGACGGGCTCGCCCATCATCAAGGAGGCGGCCGACTGGGCACTAAAGACGATGCAGGAGTGGGGGCTTGCCAACGTTCATCTGGAAACGTTGGCCGTTCGGACGCGGCTGGCAGAACGAACGGTTCGTCGCGATGGCGATGAGTCCCGCGCATGCCCCGCTCATTGGTTTCCCGATGGCGTGGACGTCCGGGAACAAATGGCCCGGTCACTGGTGAAGCGGTGTTGGCAACGGTTCAATCTGAACGGGACTTCGAAACATGGCGAGGCAGATTGCGAGGCAAGTTCGTTCTGACCACGCCGATGCGACAAGTTGGCGCGCGGTTCAGAGCCGCTCGGACGCCGATTACCGACAACGATCTCGTCAGAAGTGTCGAAGCAACCGCGCGACCGGGCGAGGCCGGGGCGGGCAGCCTCCGGGCGCCGTCGCCAATTTTCAGGAGTTTCAGAAGAAGCGCGCCGAGTTCTTCGCCGAAGAGGGCGTCGCCGCGCTGATCGATCCGAGCACGATCGGCGACGGCGGCACGTTCTTCGTGCAGGCCCGCCGGGATATTCACGCGATCCCAAGAGCGCCAAAGTGGTTCAGAGATCGTGCTGGCGATCGAGCACTACGGACGCATCGCCCGGACACTGGAGAAGCGAGTGCCTGTCACCCTCCAGATGGATATCGACAACAAGTTCTATGACGACGACCTGAATGGGTTCAATGTGTTGGCGGAGATTCCGGGAGTCGGACAAGGCCGACGAAGTCGTGATGCTGGGCGCCCACTTCGACTCGTGGCATGCAGGGAGCGGAGCGACCGACAATGCGGCCGGGTCTGCCGTCATGATGGAGGCCATGCGGATCGCTGAAGGCGACCGGCCTGAAATTGCGGCGAACGGTTCGCGTCGGACTGTGGGGCGGCGAGGAACAGGGACTACTGGGTTCGAGAGCGTACGTGAAGCGATCATTTCGGCGACCCCGAAACGATGCAGCTGAAGCCGGAGCATGCGAAGCTCTCGGCCTACTTCAACGTCGACAACGGCACGGGCGCCATTCGTGGCGTCTGCTCTGCAAGGCCACGAAGCGATCGCACCGATTTTTCAGAGCTGGATGGAACCGTTCAAGAACCTGGGATGACGACTCTCGCCATTCGCAGCGTCGGCGTGCGCCGACCATCTGTCGTATGACGCCGTGGGTCTGCCGGGCTTTCAATTCATTCAGGACCCTCTGGAGTGCGACTCGCGCACCCACCATTCCAATCAGGACTCTGTACGAGCGCATACAGGCCGACGACATGATGCGCAACGCGGTCATCGTTGCGACGTTCGCCTACAATGCGGCCACTCGCGACGAACGGCTTCCACGGAAACCACTGCCGACCGCCGCAACCGACCGGACGCGGGGCGACGCAGTGAGGCCGGGAGGCGGGACGGGCTGGAAGGCAGGATCCAGGCGGGATGCAGGCCGCATGGGCAGGAGCGCGCAGGAACAGCCGCTGGCGGCCGGATAGGCCTAGTTGCCCAGCCGCCCTGCCTGCCACCTACCTGCCCTACCCGACTCGGTGATACTCCTCCAGCCCAAGCCACGCAGCCTCGACTGCCGCTCTCAGCGCCTCCGCTACTTCGTCCAACCGGTCCGCTCGGCCGGGGCAGCCGGAAGGATGCCAGTTCGATTCACCAACAGTCGCCGGCGTGTTCGATCCGCTCGGACCAGCCAAAGACATCCTGAATGGGCAGGATGACGAGATCGGAGCCGGAGGCGAACAGCGTCTCCAGGAGCGCGCGTCGCGGACTGGCCCCAGCCTTGCGCCGAGAACGCGCAATCCCTCGGGTCACCCGCTGCACCGTGGGAATAGCATCGACGAGCTTGGCGTTCGCTTTCAGGAGCGTGTTCCCACCATGCGAGCATCGGTTCGGTGTCGTGCGTCCCTGGAAGTCGCCACCGACACACGCGGATAGTCGATTGGATCACGAAACGGCCCGTTCTCCGTGTGCCAGAGCCGCTCCCAGCAAAACACTCGAAATCCGGGATTTCGAGTCTGGTCAGCGACTCGCGCACGAAATCGGGCACGTCGCCAAGATCCTCTGCAATGATTTCCGCTCCCGCCCACGCAGAACCTGAAGCACAGCCTCGCCCAGCGTCGTCTGATCGAGCTCCGTCGCCGGCACGAAGAAAGGGGGCCCGCCGTTTCTCGGTCGACCGTAGGTTCGATAGAACCCGACCAGATGATCGACGCGAAACCCATCGTAGAGATCCGCGTTGCGCCTCGCTCGCTCGCGGAGCCACCGGAAACCGTCGGCGGCCATGACGTCCCAACGGCTGAGCGGCATTCCCCAGTCCTGTCCGGTGGCGCTGAACGCATCCGGGCGGCACACCAATCGACACGTCGAGTCAGAAACTGATCCTGACGCGCCCAGACATCCGCGCTGTCACCGCCGACCATGAAGGGAGATCGCCGAAAACCCTGACGCCGTGAGTCCGACCGCGCACGCCCGTCCACTGCGTATCACGCGAGCCATTGCAGGTACGCCTGAAACAGCACCTCTTTCGAGAGCTCGCGCCGGAGCCGGGCCAATACCAGCGGGTCGCGTCGCCGAAGTGCCGCCGGCCACTGTGTCCATGGCCGCTCTTTCTCGGTCGAATGGATAGCTCGAAACAGCACGTATTCGTCGAGCCACCAGGCCTGCTCGGCGATGAACGCTTTCAATCGGCCGGCGCGGTCGGTGTCGCGACTCCACTCAGTCTCGAAGAATCTCGAAAACGCTGCCTCGAGTGCTCGCTGTTTGAGCGCCCGGACCTTCGTATACTCGATTCGAGGTGAATTCCGAACGTGAGCCAGCATGTGCCGATCGTCGCCGCTCAGTGATGCAACGCCACCGGCCGTCAGAAAGTCCGGCACGGCGCGACCGAAATGAAGATGGGATCGATGGCCATCGAGCTGAGCGCCGAAGTAGGGCGAATGCTGGCCGGGAGCCATCTCGTTCAGCGGCAGGAGCTGCAGCACGCGTTGGCCGGCTTTGGCGAGCCACGACGTCAGGGCGGGGATGTCGCCAATTCCCCGATTCCCCAACTGATCGACGAAGGCGCGGCAAAGAGCGGAACGAGTATACCCGCGCGCCGACCACCCGCAGATTCCGTCATGGCACGGCGCGGCGGAAGAGACGCTCCGCACCGGTTGTGAAGGATCCGTCCGGCACGAGAAGGCTGACCACAAGAAACGATTCGCGGGGAAAGTCGAAGAAATACCCGGGGTGCACGAGCACCCCGTCTTCGTTCAAAAGGTCGAGCACCAGATCCTCTTCCGCTCGAAGCGTCGGTAAGCTGCACGACGGCGTACGCAGCCGCCGGCTGACGGAAGGACGCGGCACGAAGGCCACGAGACCGCAAGCTCGTTCAACTTCTGGTAATTAGAACGAAGTCGCTCGGAAATCTGACTTCGAGATGGCGCGACCTCGATCGAGCAGTTCCGCGGCCGCCAATTGCATGGGGGTCGAAACCGACAAATAGGTGTCACAAACCACTTCCAATCGTTCGAGTGTTTGAGATACGACGCCTGGTGGGCCGGCAATCGCAATCCGCCCGAGCTTCACCTGCGGAAGTCCCACTGATTTCGACAGCCCGCCAAGGCTGAACACCAGCACGTCGCATCGGTCCAAGACCTGGGCAGGTCGGGCCGTCGGCTCAAGCTGATAGTCGCCAAATACCTCGTCCGCGATCAACGCAATATCACGCGGGCCGCAAAGTCCGGCCAAGCGCTCGAGCTCCGCACGAGAGACGACAGAGCCCGTCGGGTTGTTTGGATTGACGACCAGCAGCGCCCGCGTCCGCGGGCCCAAATTGCGCTCCACACTTTCGAAGTCTATCGCCCAGCCGCCGTCGTGCTCTCGAGATCATACGCTCGCGTGGTCGCGCCGTCGAGCGATGTCAGGGAGCTCGAACAGCGGGTAACTGGGCCGGGGCACCAGCACCTCGTCACCAGGCTCGACGAGCAGCTTGAATAGCAGTGAGTAGCGCTTCACTCGTGCTCGCCGGTCAGAACGATGCGCCCTACCTCGACGGTCGCACCTCGACGCGCGTATTCGGCGGCGACGGCCCGCCGCGCCTCGCGATGACCGAGAGCCTCGGGGGCATAAATCAAGCCGCGAGCATCGGCCAGCGGCGCCAGCAGATCGGGCGGATATTCAAAGCCTGCTCGCGTGGGATTCGACTCAGTGAGATCGATGACTGGCCTTCCCGCGCGCCGGCGTTCCAGCTGAGAGCTCGAGTCAGGCGATTGGGTGTGAGGTTGGCGGGAACGCGGGTTGAGAACATAGTCGTCGTTGGTCGTTGGTCGTTGGTCGTTGGTCGTGAGCCTCGCCGTCGTGAGTCATTCGTCGTGGTCACAGGCCTCCTGACGACTGGTAACTGACCGAGAGGTCTCGCTCTCGAGGCTCTCTAACGTACAGTCAATCTCAGACTAACGACCATCGACTATTTCGACCCGCTCGATGACGTCTCCCTTCGAGGATCGCGTCCACGACATCCATGCCCGTCAGGACGTGCGCAAAAACGGTGTACTCATGGTCGAGGCGTGGGTTGTCGACCAAATCGACAAAGATTTGCGCGTCGCCGGTGTCGCGGCCGCGGGTCGAAATCCGACTGCGCCGCGCACGTGCGGCCACTCGCCGACTTCGTCGCGCATGAACGAGGCGTCACCAATGTATTCGTTCGCGCCCGGGCTGCCTCCCTGAATGACGAAGTTCGGAACGACGCGATGGAACGTCAGACCGTTGTAATAGCCTGATTCCGCAAGTCGAACGAAGCGAAAACACGCTGGCCGGCGCCTCTGGAAGCAAGCAGCATCAGCTCGAAGCTGCCGACGCCGCGAATCGCGATTCCGGGCGCGCGCGGAGGCCAGCCGTGGCAAGTCCATCGCATCCACTCGTGATGCCGCCGGAAGGATCTGAGCGGGCACGGCAGGATCCGCTGCGATCCCGAGGGCTTTCAATGTTTCGGCCAGCGCCTGGCGGGCATCGTGAGAGTTGTCGCGCCCCTCCACAACCAGCCGGTGCAGCGCCGCTTTCAACGCAGGCACAGCCTCCGGCACCTGGCTCCCGAGAGCATTGGCGGCCGCCCGCAAGACCTGATTGCCGCCCCTCTCGAGAGCTGCGATATAGACCGCATCAGCGTCATGCCCGACAACAGCCCGCAGCCCTTCAATCGCCACCTCTCTGACGTTGTCGTCGGTGTCTCGGGCGAGTGTCTCGAGGCGGGGCTCGATCGCTGAGAGTCGCGGCGGCGCGGGCGCCATACATCCGCGCCTGCCAGATAGTGGATCCGACGAACTGGTTCAGGTTCTCGGCTGCCTTTTCCGGCGACGCCGGCCGCGAGCGCGCACGATGGCGTGCGCTCCCCGGTGCCAGCTACGCGCGGCCGTCGATTTGCGCCGGGTCTTTAACCGTCGCGCTCGAGGAGCATGACGGCGTCGGCCGATGCTGAGCAATCTGCCAGCGAATCCAGCGCGACGAAGGCGCGACGTGCGGGATCTGGGTCGCGCGACGCCCGGACGGCCGCATCACAGGCTTGACTGCGCAGGCTCGGGGGAGGCTCCGGTCCAGGCGATTGCTGGTCTTCCGAATGTATCGCATCCCGGCCATCCGAACGTGACGCCGCCAGTCGTTCGGACGTGGGACATCAGGATTCTCCGGAACGCGCTCTCTCAACCGCCACGCGACCGAAGCGTTTCCATGCGCACGATTGCGAACACATCGGCAAGGCCAGCCTTCAACACGTCCGCTGCCGCATCAGGCGACCCGAGTTTGGGATTCGACAGCGCGCCCGCACGGCCAAGCGTCGCGCCTGCCCGTCCGCGTCGCTCGCCGTGCGCCGGATCGTCGGATCGTCAACGGCCTCGGCCGCGATCAGCGTTTCAAGGCCAAGGCGGCGCACGCGAGCATCGTGACCGGAGTCTCGGCGCAGACCAACCGTTCCGGCCCCATTCCGGGATTGAGCACCTGGGCGTACCGCCAGTGCTCGCAGAGCGTCCAGCACAGTCTCGGTCGGAGGACTCAACGATCGATGAAGCCGAACGATCGCTTCGAATCCCCTTCGCGACCCCAGTCGATCGGCAGCCAGTTGGCTGCGCGACCATCAGATCCAGAAGCGCCTGATTCGCTCGTTCGCACCTCCGCGGAGGTCGTGTAAAGGCAGGCGACCGATCGTTTCACCCAGCACAGGCTCTGACGTTGGGATCGGTCTCTTCGACCAATTTCGCAACAAGAGCAGCGGCCGCTTCATCAAGTGACACTCGTCCTACCCTGGGGGCTTCGGTGGCGTGGTCTGGTTCGATCACCCGTGTGCAGCTTGTCCACGGCGGTAGCGGCTTCCGAACGGATTTCGGGGAGTGGGTGCTCCAACACCGGAAGGATGTCTGCGATCGAGATCGGGTCGTTCGAGCCGGCCCAACGCCCGGCGACGATCCGAGACGGTTTGCGGATCGCGGCTCCGAAGACCAGCCCGGATGGTCGCAAAGATCTCCGAGCGTCGGGGGCACGCCGATCCTCCGCGGCCAAGACGGCCAGGCGACTTGAGCGCAACCCGGACTGGCGAAGGCGCTTCCGGACGTTTGCCACCGGCACCAGTTGCCAGCAGAAGACAACACAGAGCGTGACGAGCGACGTCCGCCGCTTGGATTGATTCATCGTTTAGTTACTGTCGGAGGCTTCGAGTCGCGGACGCGTACTCGAGCATCTGGCCGGAGAGATCCATCGGATACGAAATCTTCACCTCGGTGATTTCGCCCGACGCATTCTTGACGGGCTCGAGCCTGGGCATCACGAACCCGGTGTAAGAAGGCAAGCTCAGGTCGATCGACCCGAGCGACCACTTCATCACGCAGTTTCGGATCGAAATGCACGCCGTAGGTCTCGAAAAGCTGTTTGGCAGCCGGGTAGTCGCCTTCCGATTTGATGCGTTGGACCTCTGCCAGCAGACGGCCGACGCCCTCGCGAAACGCCTTCGGATCGGTCAGAACGTAGTAGGTCTTGCCGTCTCGGGTGCGCTCTTCGATCGCCTTGGCGTTCGCCATCAGCCAGCGCACGACCATCTGGCGATTGCGCATGTGGTCTTCTTCGATCTGCGTGCCTTGGCGGACACGTCTGCAGCTGGACGAGCGCGTTCCGCGCGTACGCCTCGTACTCGGCTTCGCACGATCTCGTCGTGATCGGCCGGCGACACGAGCCGATCTCGACCACCTTCGGATCTGGAAGAAAGTAGAGCGCCACGAGGTCGGCGCGCGCCTCTTCGAGCGCGGAATACTGTTCTTTCAGCACCGTCGCGGGATTGCCCTTGAGCTGTTCGGCGACCTTGCCCGACGCGTGGCCGATCACCTCGTGCATGTTCGTGCAGTCAGTTCACCGGCGAGAGCGCTCCACTTCGTCGCGCGCGTCGGTTTCCTCCGGTGTCCACGAGAACTCGCTGCGGAAAGCCGGCAACATCGACTTGTCGTATGCTTCGTTGACGTTCGACAGCGAGACCGACTTGCTGCCGTAGCGTTCGCGAATGGCCTGATCGTTGGGCAGATTGATTCCGACCGGCGTGACACGGGCCCGAGTCGCCGGTCTCGATGACCACGTCGATGGCATTCGCCGTGATCCCCTGGACGCCCTGCTTCCTGTATTTCTGATCCCACGGCATCCTGTCTTCGAACCATTGGGCATCTCGCGGCGAGCTTCTGAATTTCCGAGGTCTTCTCGCGATTGACGTAGAAAACCAGCCCTTCGAACGCACCCTTCATGCCGCGTGCATCGAGATAGCACCTCGATGAAGCCGTTGATCGTGTCCACCGGCGAGGCCTTATCCTGGACCCAGGCGATGTCGTACGCCTCACGCTCCTTGGTCTCGCCTGTCTGGTAGAACTTGATGAGCGCCCGCAGCGCCTTCTGCCATCGGTTCGGTTGCGTAGCGGAACAGCCGCCTCCAGGTGCTGCACGATCATCGCGATCTGCTCGCCATAACGGCCGTCAACGCCGATACACCTCTTCGACGATCTTGCCGTTGGCCTTGACGAGTCGCGAGTTGAGCGGGTAGCTGCTCCTTGAAGCCTTCGAGATCCTTCATCGTCACGCCCACGTACAGATTGTTGCTGCTGGCCGCCAGGATGTCGGTGCCAGGTGGCGGAGTCTTGGCGGTGACCATCGGATCGACATTGAGATCGAAGAAGCAGGTCTCAGCCGCGCCAGGAGCTGATCGAGCGTCTCGCCGTTCTTGAGCGGGAACGTGCGCGCCGGCCTTCTCGGCGGCGCGGGCTGCAGCCGCAAATGCATCCGGGGTGCACTGCAAGCACGAATTTCCGCGCGGTCAGGTTGTTGTACAGGACCTGAGTTGATCCAGAACAGTTTGGTGTAGCGCTGGATCTCGGCGAGCGTGCTGGCGTCGACCCCAGCCGGATGCGTGACGATCGCCTCGAGCAGATCGCGCATGTCGAGGTTGTGAACGTAGCTCTGGTCGTAGAAGATGTCGCGGCCAGCCAGAGAAGCCTGATAGAGGTGCCAAGCGAGAGTCTTGTCCTTCAGAGGAAGGGCACTGAAGCCGTCCGCGTAAACCTGCACGACGGCCGCATCGTCGACCGCTCGAGCAAGATACTGGCGATCGGTTGACGACGTTGTCGGGGATGACGTGGCGGGGACCGGCAGCACCGGACTCTGACCCTTTATTGCCTCCACATGCCATCGCTGCAAGTAGTGTCATGACTGTCAACAACCTCGCTCGCATACCTTTGCCTTCCATCTGATCCAGCCAGCTGTCTCCACGGTAAAGCTCTTCGCCAGTAGATAACTAACCTAGTGCAAGCTCGACCTTTTCCAGGTGTTTGGCGACGTGCACCGGCCAGCCCCGCTCGGCGTCGATTCGTGCTCGAAGGGCTCGAGAGCGACCGGTTCACCGTGGACCAGATAAGTCATGGCGGGGACGCGCGAGAACCCCGACAGCCATTGCATGATTTCGGTCGGCGTCGGCATGCGCCGACATCCAGTCGATGCGTTCTATGCGCGCGGCGACGGGAACCATCTGACCTTGAATTTTGATCTGTTTGACGCCGTCGCAGCAGCTGGCGCCCGCGTGTCCCTCCGACTGAGTAGCCGACGAACAGAACGCGAATTGCTCTAGGGTTCGGCAGGCACTGCCGGCCAGGTGGTGCAGCACTCTGCCACCTGGTTGCCATCCCGCTCGAGGCGATGACGATCGCCGGGGTGCGTCGAGTCGACGAAGGCAGCCGAGTCCTGGGCCGACGCCACAACGGTCAGTGCGGGCCGTGCCAAAGACGGCGACTGTCAGCGCTCGGTCGGCTTCATGCTCGGCGTCGAGCTCGTGCACGCGTTCCGAGTAGAACTGCAATGCTCCCGCCGCCATCGGGCTATCGAGGTACACGGGAAGCATCGGAATCCGCTGGCTTTGCTCGAGCTGCTTGAGCCAGTAGAGAGCTCTTCGACACGACCGACTGCGAAGGACGGGATGATGAGCCTTCCACCACGTTTGACGGTCTCGTTGATGATCGCCGCCAGCTGCGCGCCACCGTCATCGGGCGGATGTTGGCGGTTGCCGTAGGTCGATTCGAGCAGCAGAATGTCAGCCGCATTAACCGGCGGTTGGGTCCGGCAGCACGGGCCGACCGTAACGTCCCAGATCGCCACCGAACAAGATGGTCTTGTCTCCAAGTCGCACGCGAGCGTACGCCGACCCGAGGAGGTGACCGGCATTGATGAACTCGACTTCCACCCGGGAACAACCGGGACGGGCCGTTCGTAGCCGACGGGCTGAAGTTGCGTCAACGCACGCGCGGCGTCGAGCTCGGTATAGAGCGGCAGCGCGGGCTTGTGTCTGGAGTATCCGCGCCGGTTGGCATCACGCGCTTCCTCTTCTTGAATGTGAGCGGAATCCGGAAGCATCGAGCGTGCAGAGATCCTGCGTTCCAGGAGTGCAGAAGACTCGGCCCTGAAATCCGCCACCAACAAGCCTCGGCAAGTAACCACAATGATCGAGGTGTGCATGGGTCAGGATTACGGCGTCGATCCGTTTCGGATCGACCGGCAGCGCGGCCCAGTTCCGCTCGCGGAGCTCTTTGAGGCCCTGGAATAGCCCGCAATCCACCAGCACGCGGCGGCCGTCCACGTCCAACAGGTGTTTCGACCCGGTTACAGTGCCGGCGGCACCAAGGAACGTGAGCGTAGGCATCTGATGACTATACTGGAGGACATGATCACGGCCCAGCGTCCACTCCCTGCCCTCCGGTCTCGAGCTCCAGACCGCACTCACGGCAGAGCGTTTCAAGGCTGGCACGTGGAGCCGCCGTCGGGCTTGGTCCGTCGCGGTTTGCCTCGTTGCGGTTTCATCTGTCGCTGCACAGCAGAAGCCGCTCACCCTCGACGACATTTACGATCCCGACAAACGCATTCGCTTCAGCGGCAATCCATCTCCCGCGATCAGCTGGATCGATTCGACGCACTATGCCTGGCCAGCCGCAGCGGGTCTCAGGGAGTCGAATGGACGAAGATCGATGCCCAAACCGGTGCCGAGACTCCTCTGTTTGATGCGGGAAGAATGGAATCGGCGTTTGCTGCCTTGCCCGGTATCGCGCGAGACGATGCGCGACGCGCGGCGCACTCTCGATCGCTCAAATTCGATGCGGCGCACACGGCTGCGGTCCTCGAAATCGATGACGATTTGTACGCCTATGTCTTCGACAGCGGTCGAGCCGTCCGCCTCACGAGTGCGTCGGGATCGGAAGAACATTCTTCGTTCAGTCCGGACTGCCAGATACGTCGCCTACGTCCGCGCGAACAACCTGCACGTCTCCAACGTCACGACCGGCCGTGAAACCGCTCTAACCACTGATGGCACGTCGAAGATTCTCAACGGCCGGCTCGACTGGGTCTACGAAGAGGAAATTTACGGACGCGGCGAGAATCGCGCGTACTGGTGGAGTCCTGATTCAACGCGGATTGCCTTCCTGCGCCTCGACGACACCCGCGCACCGTCTTTTGCTGTCGTCGACCACATCCCGCACGAGCAGGACGTGGAACAATGGGACTACCCGAAGGCCGGCGATCCAAATCCCATCGTCAAGCTCGGCGTCGCGTCAGTCACCGGTGGAGCACCGCTGTGGGTCGACGCCTCGAAATATCCTGCCGCGAATCACCTCATCGTTCGAGTCGGATGGACACCCGACAGTCAACGAGTCGTGTACGAAGCCCAGAATCGAACCCAGAGCTGGATCGACCTGAACTACGGCGAATGTCTCGACCGGAAAGACGGACACTCTTTCCGGGAGACCAGCAAGTTCTGGATCGGCGCGGACGATGCGGCGCTGCCGCTCTGGCGTCAAGGATGGATCGTTTCTCTGGATTAGCGATCGATCGGGGTGGAGGCACCTGTACCACTACAAAAGCGATGGCACGCTTATTCAAGCCGGTGACCGCCGGCAAGTGGGAGCTTCGGGAACTTCATGGACGTCGACGAGGCCGGAGGCTGGATCTATTTCTCGGGAACGGAGCGCAGCCACATCGGCAACGACGTGTACCGAATCAAGACTGATGGTACGGGGCTCTCCCGGTTGTCCAAGGCCGACGGGACTCACGCGGCCGAGTTCAGTCCAGCCTTCGCCTACTACCTGGACAAGTGGAGCGATGTGACAACCCCGCCTCAGACCCGCCTGCACAAGAGCGATGGCACAGAAGTCCGAGTCATCGATGAAAACAAGGTTTCAGCGCTCGCAGACTACAAGCTCTCGAAACCCGAGTTGCTTCAGGTGAAGACACGGGACGGGTTCGTCATGGAAGCCATGATGATCAAGCCGCCCGACTTCGATCCGCTCGAGGCGTTATCCTGTGTATCAGTTCACTTACGGCGGTCCGCACACGCAGCAGGTGCGCAATCAGTGGGGCGGTTCGCAGTACATGTATCACCAGCTGCTCGCACAGAAAGGGATCATCGTCTGGATCTGCGACAACCGGACGGCGAGCGGCAAGGGCAGCGAATCAGTCTGGCCCCTGTTCAAGAACTTTGGCGAGATCGAGCTGCGCGACATCGAGGACGGCGTGAGCTGGCTCGAAGCAGCAAGCCGTACGTCGATCGCGTCGCGCAATCGGAATCCACGGATGGAGCTACGGCGGATTCATGACGAGTTATGCGCCTGACGCACAGCCAGAGCTTCGTGATGGGAATCGCGGGCGGGACGGTGTCGGACTGGCGCAACTACGACACTGTTTACACCGAGCGCTACATGGGAACGCCGGAAGAGAATCCCGACGGCTATCGAAAGAGCGCGCCGCGCTTTGCCGCCGGCGATCTCCACGGATGCGCTGATGCTGATCCATGGCATGATCGACGACAACGTGCATCTGCTCGAACACGATTCAGCTCGTGTACGAGCTGCAGAAGGCGCAGAAGCCATTTCAGTTGATGCTGTACTCCGAAGTCGCGCCACGGCGTCACCGATCCCGAGCTCGTCAAGCACCTGCGATCGACGATGCTCGCCTTCGTGCTGGAGCAACCGAAGCCGGATTCCTCGACGAAAGCGCCCGCGACGAAGTGACGGCCGACACACCAGGAGATCGCCGCATTCGCTGCAGCTGGGCTCGGACATCCCTTGAGCATTGCGCACCACGACGTCGAGTGGGGCGTTCCGGTCCACGACGACAAGGTTCTGTTTGAATTCTCAATTTTCGAAGGAGCACAGGCCGGCTTGAGCTGGGAGACCATTCTTGCAAAGCGGCCTGCTTATCGCGAGTGTTTGCGGGAGTTCGACCCGGCAGCGGTCGCTCGGTTCACACCTGCGCGGATTGAACGTCTGCTTCAGAATCCCGGACTTGTTCGCAACCGGCTAAAAATCACCAGCACGGTGACCAACGCGAAAGCCTTTCTGCGCGTTCAGAGTGAATTCGGCAGTTTCGATTCCTATGTGTGGCAATTTGTCGGCGGAAAGCCTCGTGTGAACCGCTGGCGCGCACGTCAGCGCATACCGGCGCTGTCTCCCGAGTCGAGCCAACTGAGCCGCGACCTGTCGAAACGAGGCTTCAAGTTCGTCGGATCGACTATCTGCTATGCCTTCATGCAAGCTGTCGGCTTGGTGAACGATCACATCGTCGATTGTTTTCGTACCGAGCCTGCAAATAGATAGGTTCAACGCTGTCCTGCATCTGCCTCGAAACACCAGGGGTTCAGGTATAGGTGTGAATACGGCAATTCGGTCAGAGGCCGGCAGTCTCGCATTCGGAGCGTCCATGGATCGGTCGCGAAGCGCGGTGGCGACCTGCTTCGCCAGGACCGGATGAAAAGCGGAGCGGTTGATGGTTTCATCCCACGCATCGTTCACGTGACGAGACGAAGGAAAACGGCCGCCGCTGAGCAAGCCGGCCGGTGGTCGCATCAGCGTGTGATGAACGAGTCCGGCATGTCGGGCGTCAGGAGGTCCGACCAGAATCGGAATCCGGAATAGCTCGCGGCCAGATCCGCGCACGACAGCACTCCGGTCAGCGTCATGCCCTTGAGTCCGTTCCTCGTTCAGGCGGAGCTGCCAACCTGGAGCCCCCAACTCGTGCGCCATCACGGATTCGATCCCCGACGCCATCCTCATGAACGGCGCGCCAGTGCGCAAGACCTCGCGAATGAAATGGTTGATCTTGTCAGTACCGACGACGCGGCCTGCCAGCCGGATCGAATCGGACAGAAACATGATCCGGCCGTTGAAGACGAACAGCCATGGCTGGTTGTAGGGACGCGCTCCGTAGATCGACTCTTTGAACTTGAGGTGACAACGATCGATGCCAGGGGCGTTTTCAACCATCCCGGCGAGCCGCGCGTGCCCGATTCCGGTGAGAGGATTGCGGACGTTGGCGCCGACGCTCTTCTGGAGCTCGCGGACGAGGCAGGAAGCATCGCACGCACCGCGGGCGTTGGCCCGCCCGACTGCTTCGTGAATCTTGGCGTTCACCAGCGCATCGACCGCGCCAATCGAATCCTCGAGGGGCGGCTGCGGCAGGTGAAGTTATCCGTTTCGTTGGCGAAGGATCGTGCGGTGACGGCTAAATTCAGAACGACAACGCTTATGATTACGCCGAAGCGGAAGCCAGACCACATGTCGTGGTCTACTTCAAATGACGTCCGCCGTCCACGCGGACCGTCTCGCCGGTGATGAAATCGCTGTCGAGTAATCCCAGCACTGCCTTCGCGATCTCGCCTTCGCCTCCCCATCTTCCGAGCGGCGTCGCACGCTCGACCCTTTGAACTCTTCGTCGGTCATGACCGGCGGTGCGAGGATCGGTCCGGGAGCAATCGCGTTCACCAGGATGTTGTCTTCGGCCAACTCGAGAGCCAAGGCTTCCGTCAGAGCAATCACACCGGCTTTGGCGACGTAGTAGGGCAGGAAACCTGGATATCGCGGGCGGCCGCTCCGCGCAACCCAATCGCTGAAATTGATGATGCGGCCTCCACCACGCCTGCGCATGTGCGGAATGGCGGCCTTCGCGCATAGGAAGGCCGCGCGCATGTCCACGTCGATAACGGCGTCCCACTCAGCAGCCCCAGTCTCGTCGAAGGGGCTTCTCGAACATACACCGACGCCATGTTGATCAGAATGTCGACGCCTCCGAGCTCGTTGGCTGCCGCGTTGACCAGCCCCTCGCACGCCTCGGCGTGCCTCAAGTCAGCCTGAAACAACGCAGCCCGCCGGCCCGTTGCGCGCACTTTTTCGGCCGTCTGCTCGGCCTCGGCCCGCGATCGCCCATAGCCGAGCGCCACGTCGACTCCGCGCCCGGCAAGCGTCGTTGCGATGACGGCGCCGATGCGCTTGCCTCCGGTGATAAGCGCGATCTTGTTTCGAAGATCCATTGACGCTCGGGCTGAAGCCTTCGCTGCTCCGTCTATCGCTCTTGCTTGCTCAGGATTTCCGTCAGTTCTGTCAACGCTTCCATCTCCTGTTGCGCCGCGTAAGAATGGCACGCCGCTCCTGAAGCGTCGGTGTGGTCAGTTCCTGATTGTCGAACCGTACTCGTCCATCATCGGTGACCTCGACGATCACGGCATCCATCGTCTCTACGTACAGTCTCATGAAAATTGCCAGATTGCTGACTTCATTGGAAATTCAGCTGCCGTACTAATCCACAACCAGCAATTAGCAGTCCGAAATTTGCAGTTGCGTCTAGACCCGCCGGCGGCGGCGGCGCGCTGGGCGTCGTCCACGCCGACGACTATAGACGCCGTCGGTCCGCCTTCGGATCCGCCGCCGTAGGCGTATTCGATGTTCACGCCGGCGTCGCTGATGAGTCGCAATGTCGGCGCGAGCGAACCGGGCGCGTTCGGCACCGCCATGAAAATCACGTCGCGCTCGGCGACTTGATGATGATGCTCACGGAGGATTCCCGCAGCGTGCACCGGGTTGTCGACGACCAGCCGGAGCCGGCCGGTGCTGTCGAGCTCCATGGAGAGGATGTTCACCCGCTCGTCCGAGAGCAGCCCGCAAACTCCTGCCAGCGCCCGGGGCTGTGTCGGCAACCGCAAGTTCAACTCTGTACGAATCGCCATAGGCGGAACAGACTATCAGAACTTGGGGGTGGGGACTGGGGACTCGAGGGCTGAGGGCTGAGGGCTGAGGGCTGGAGAAGGCTGGTCCGCAAGCACTCTAAAGTGCTTGTCACAGCTAAGCACTCTAGAGTGCTCGTCAGCCAGCACTCTAGAGTGCCTCGTCTCGGGAAGAACTACGCGAGCACCTTGATGACGACGCGGCGGTTCTGGGCCCGGCCGTCGCGGGTCTTGTTCTCCGCAATCGGCTTGTCCTCGCCGTAGGTGATCACGTTCATCCTGTGAAGCGGAATCTGGTGCTGCTCGTAGAGATACTGCTTCACCGATTCGGCGCGCTCGAGCCCGATGCGCTCGTTCGTCTTGGGGTCGCCGACGTTGTCCGTATGACCCTCGATTTCGAAATTACGCGCCCTTGGGATCAGCCTTTGATCGCCATGATCATCTGATCGAGCTTGGACTTGGCCTCGTCCGGCAGAGCGGTCTTGGCCGAACTTGAAGTTGCCTTCGTCTTCACTCAACACGACCTCGTAGACGAGGCGCTTGGACGCCTTCTCGATGGCATCGGCCTTCGAGCCTGCGGCGAGGGCCGCGCTGTTGGCCTGTTGCGCCGCGCTGTTCGCCTGCTGGGCGGCCGTGCCCGCCTGCGTCGCTGTCTGCTGCGCGCGGTCGGCTTTCGAGTCGACTCCGGTGATGCGCCCTTCGTTCCGGCGCGTCCGCTCCTGTGTCTCCTCGAGTGATTTGCCGAGAGAGTCGACCTTGTCGTTCACTTCGCCGACGCTGGTCCGAACGAATTTCTTCGTCGCACAAGCAGTCGAGCTACTCACGGCGAGCGCTAGAATCGGAATCGCCACCAGTAACCTGCGCATGATCGGATCACTCCTCCTGTTGTTCAGAACGAATTCGGGCGAGATTGCCCGACACTGTAGCCACTTCGTGCGCGCACAACCATGTTCTTGTCGCGGGTGGACACGGTCAGCGGATGCCAACCCGGCCTGTTGCTCGATTCGAACGCCAGTAGATATTGATGCCGCAACTCGTCGACCATCTGCTTGGCCGCGGCACTTCGCTCCGCAGGGACACTCGAAATGAACACCCGCCCGCCCGTCCACACCGCCAAATCCTCGAGGGCACCGACCAGTGATGAGCGGGTCGCGGAACTCGTGGCCGTTTCGGCCGCCGGATTGTCGATCGACGGCACGATGCCAAAAACGTAAACCGGCACGTCGATCGCACTCGCAATCGCTGACACCCTCGCTCGGCTTTAGACGGCTCGCCGGTGTCGTTGCCATCGGTGAAGACCGCGACCGCCCGACGCCGTCCTTCTGCGCCGTCCAACGCGTTCGGCCGTTTGGGCAATCGCGTCGTTCAGCGAAGTCGCCCCAAATGGCAGGACATCGGAAAGCGATCGGGGCACACTGCTTCAGCCCCACCGTAAACGGCACGATCTCATCGAGTTGCGTATCGAACGTGAAGACCGCCGCTTCGTCGCGCGTGGCGTCGAGCCAACTGAGGAGGTGATTGCCAGCCTCCCGGGCGTTCGTCAACCGCGACTCCATGCTGCCGCTCGCGTCGAACAGCAACGCGATGGTGACGCCACCCGAATCACGTCCAAAATCGACGATTGGTCTGCGCTCGCTGCCATCGAGTAACCGTGAAGTCTCGAGGCGGAAAGGTCCTGGACAAATCGGCCCTTCTGGTCGCGCATGATGGCGGCCACGCGCACGAGATCGACCGTGGACTTGAACGTGGCAACCGGCGGGGCAGATTGGCCCCGTTGTCGCACCTTGAAGGGTCAACATCGCCACGACCGTCGCTACGAGACTGCACGCGGGCATCGGCCGAGGTAATTCCAAATTGATTGCCATTTGCTAAGTGATTGAAAAATAGACGTTTCCGGACTTTGGCTTCGGGCGGAGTCCCCTTTTCCTATGGCCAAATAGCGTAAAATTACGCTGTCTGAAGGATTGCAGCCTAGGGAACTACGGTAAAAACTGCCGAGCGAAGGCACGATAAGATTCTCGGTCGTGGCTCTAACATCAACTAGATCAATCCCGATCGCCCGCCGAATCGGCCGCTTCTCCTACGCCATTCGGAACATCGTGACCGAGGCGCGACGGGTCGAGGCGCAGGGAACGGTGGTGCGCTACCTGAACATCGGAGACCCCCGGCCTTTGGCTTTCAGCCGCCACCCCACTTGCTCGAGGCCGTCGAGCGCGCCATGCGCGACGGCCACAACGGATACGGACCATCAGCCGGCCTGGCCGAAGCAAGGGAGGCCGTTGCCGGCGAGCATACGTCCCGTGGCTTTCCAGTGTCGCCCGATCGAGTGCTTCTGACCGAGGGGACGTCCAGGCCATCGACCTGGTAGTTGAGCGCGCTGGTCGACGAGCGACAGTGACGTCCTGGTGCCGATGCCGACGTATCCGCTACACGGCCGTCCTCTCGAAGCTCGGGGCGCGGGCCCGCTTCTATCGCACCGATCCCGATCAGGGCTGGGTCCCCGGATCTCGGATCATCTGCGCGGCCTCGTCACGCCTGCGACGCGAGCCCTTGTCGTCATCGATCCCAACAATCCGACCGGAGCGACGTACTCTCCGGCGACCCGGCGATCGCTTCTCGAGTTCGCGGATCGACACGGCCTGGTGATTCTCGCCGACGAGGTGTATGGAGATTTGGGACACGATGGGCCCGTGGCGCTCTATCGGCAGTCTCGATCCGGATGCGCCGGTGATTTCCTTCTCGAGCCTTTCGTGGGTTCCTCGCGCCTGGATGGCGCACGGGATGGATGGGAATCGGCCGCACGCCACGACTCAACGACGTGACCGCCGCGATCGCCAAGCTTGCCGACGGCCGGTTGTGCAGCACCGTCCGACGCAATACGCCGTCAAAGCCGGCGCTTTGCGGCGATCGTTCGCACCAGATCCGTTCCGGGCGGCGCTCAAGGAGCGCGCTTCGGTGACGACGGCGAGCTTTCAAGCCATGCCGGGAGTCAGCTGCGTGGCGCCCGTCGCGGGTTTTTATGCGATGCCCCGAGTCACGCTCCCACCTGGACGAACCGACGAGGACTACGTTCTAGCCTTGTTGCGCGCAACGGGCGTCCTCTGCGTCTACGGCTCCGGATTCGGCATGCCGGCGAGCGCCGGGACCTTCCGTGTGGTCTTCCTCGCCTCGCCCTCCGAGTTGCGCGACATTTACGGGCTGGTCGCGGATTTCACGCGCGACTACCTCGATCACTGACTGATTGAAAATTTGAGGATTTGAGGATTTGAAAATTTGAGAAGCTCAAACCCTGGATTCTCAAATCCTCAGATTCTCAAATTCTCAGATTGCCTGGATTCCATACGGCGGTGGCTGTCGCGCTCACGGCCTCACCGAAACTTGCCCTGATGGCTGGGGTATTTCTGGCGCTGCATCAAATCGAAGCGAACGTCCTGGTGCCTCAGATCATGGCAGCGGCGGGTTGGCGTCAGTCCGGTGACGGTGATCATCGCGCTGCTCATCGCGCGGTGAGTTGTGGGGACTCGTCGGAGCCATTCTTGCCGTCCCCACCGCCGCGATCCTGTCGGTCATCGTTACAGAGCTGACGGCAGATGCATCGGCATAGCGCCGCTGCCGCGACCATCGCTTACGCCCTGTTGACCGTGACGCTGACGTGGCCTCTCGCGCGCGGCATCACGAAAGACGTTCCGGCGGATTTCGGCGATCCTTTGCTCAACGCCTGGGTGCTCGCATGGGACGCCGAACACATGCTGCGCGCCATCAGCGGCAACCCCGGCGCCCTCCGCGAATACTGGAACGCAAATATCTTCCACCCACACCCACTGGCGCTCGCGTATTCGAGCATCTGACGCCGCAAGCGGCGATGATTCTGCCGGTGTGGGCGCTGACGAAGAATCCGATCCTCTGCTACAACCTCGTGTTCCTGTCCACGTTCTTGCTTTCAGCGCTCGGAATGTTTCTCTTCGCCCGCAACCTCACATCGTCGCCAGGCGCCGCGTTCGTTGCCGGCATTGCGTTCGGCTTTGCACCGTATCGCTTCGGCACGATGTCACATGTGCAGGTCCTCTCGGCGATGTGGATGCCGTTCACCTCTGCTCGGCGCGCATCGTTTCTTCGAGACTCGTCGTCTCGCAACCGCTCGCCGGAGCGGCGGGAGCATGGCTGGCTCAGAGTCTTTCGTGCGGATACTACCTGTTGTTTTTCAGTCCGGTCCTCGCGCTCTACGTTGGCTGGGAAATCTTGCGGCGACGCGTGTGGGCGGACACGGGCATCTGGATCCGGCTTGTCGTCGCCGGCGCTTTGGCGACGCTGGCAACCGTGCCGTTTCTGTTGCCGTATGTTTGGCTCCGTCAACTCGGATTCACCCCGCGTTCACTCGCTGAAACGACGCGTTTCTCCGCTGACGTTTACGGGGTACGCCACCGCTGACATCGGACTGCGGCTGTGGGGGAACCTCGTTCGCGCGTGGCCAAAGCCGGAAGGTTCGTTGTTTCCGGGTTTCACGATTGGCTTTCTGGCCACGCTCGCTCGCTTCTCCACTGTTGGCTGGGCGCTCGGCGTGCCTCCGCTTCCTTGCCACGGAACATCAAATCCGTTCAGAGTGGCAGCGTCGCAGGACTGTTGGAACTGACCCTGATTCTCCTAGGCGCTACTCTTACGGGTTTGTTGCTGGGCTGGACTTTTTCAGGTCACGGTTTTGGCGTCGATCTGAAAGTCACGAGCATAGGACGCGTCCTCGTGCTGGGAATGCTCCTCTTCGTCGTGCTGCTTTGTGATCTCGGATCGAGCGCGGGCCACCGCACAGGGTTGGTTTGGTTCGCCGGTGGGCTGTTTCGCCCTGGTGTCGGTGTTTGCGTTCGTGATGTCACTTCGGACCGCGAATCGATTCCCACGGCAGAACGATCGGCGACTGGAATGTACGCAGCCTTCACGACTTCGTGCCTGGGTTCGACGGTCTGAGGTGCACCCGCCCGCTTCGCGATGATCGTTACACTCGGGCTCGCGACCCTGGCTGGTTTCGGGCGCCACGCTGTTCGAACGGCGTCGGCATGGCATGGCCTGGCTCGCACTCTCGGCCTTACTCATCGTTGCGGAATCGTGGGCCGCGCCCATTCCCCTCAACCTCAACTCGACCGATTACGAGCAAGCCGGCCTGGCACCCCTCCCCGCCACCGTGCCACGCGGATCGGGGACCCGGCGGTATATCGCTTCCCCGCCGGCCTGCCGCCATCGAGTGCCGTGATCGAGCTGCCTTTCGGAGAGGTCGCTTTCGAAACACGCTACCATGTTCTATTCGACGCTCCACTGGAAGCGGCTGGTGAATGGCTACAGTGGCGGAGCGCCCGCTCAGCACAGTTTGTGGGCCGAGCGTTTCGGGCGATGTATACTCGACCGACCCCAGCCAGCCTGGCAGCCCGTGGTCGAGTCGCGCGCGACGCATATCGTGGTGCACGAAGGCAGCTACTTGGAGGGACGCGGGCGCCAGATCAGCGACTGGGTGTGCGCGCACGGCGGACGGGAGCTGGCGGTCTTTGGCTCCGACCGAGTGTTCTCGGTTGATTGAAGGACCCGGCCTCGACAATGGCTGACGCTCGGAACTCTTTGGGACTGGAGACTGACATGCGTCGCGATCCGCTTGGCTACCTCGCCGGCGAGCTGGAAGCGCTGAAAGAACAGGGCCTGTTCCGCCAGCCTCCGTATTCTGTCGGACGAGCAGAAGGCCACGACCGTCGTCGACGGTCGGCAGGTCGTCAACCTTTCGTCGAACAACTACCTCGGACTCACGACGCACCCGAAACTTCGCGAGCGAGGCGCTGGACGCCATCCGTCGCTACGGTGTCGGCGCGGGATCGGTACGGCCGATCGCGGGGACGCTCGAGATCCACATGGAGCTCGAACGCCGTCTCGCCGAGTTCAAGAAGACGGAGGCCGTCGTCGTCTTTCAGAGCGGCTTCGCCGCGAACGCCGGCACCGTTGCCGCGATCCTGGGCAAAGACGACGTCGTGATCTCGGACGAGCTCAATCACGCCAGTATCATCGACGGCTGCCGCCTGAGCCGCGCGCGCCATCAAGGTCTTTCCGCACAAAGACGTCGGACGCTGCGCGCAGGATCCTGACGGCGCTGCCGGCACGGCAACGCAAGCTCCTCATCACCGACGGCGTGTTCAGCATGGACGGCGACCTCGGCGCTCTTCCCGGCGCTGTGCGCGCTGGCCGAGGAATTCGACTGCATCATGATGGTCGACGATGCGCATGCGAGCGGCGTGTTCGGACAGAACGGACGCGGCACGATCGATCACTTCGGCATGCACGGGCGCGTGGACATTCAGGTCGGCACGCTGTCGAAAGCCATCGGGCGCGCTCGGCGGCTACGTCGCCGGAAGCCGAGACGCTCATCGAGTTCCTCTATCCATCGGGCGCGGCCGTTCCTCTTCTCGACGTCGCACCCGCCGCTGCCGTCGCCGCAACGTGCCTCGCCGCGATCGACGTCCTCGCTCGAAGAGCCGCAGATCATCGACCGGCTCTGGGACAACACGCGTTTCTTCAAGGCCGGCCTCCGGTCACTCGGCTTCAATACCGGTCACAGCGAAAGCCCCATCACACCCTGTGATCGTCGGCGAAGCCGCGACTGGCGATGGCTCTGTCCGATCGCCTGTTTCGAGAAGGGGTCTTCGCCCAGGGCATCGGGTTTCCGACCGTGGCGCGCGACAAGGCCCGCGTTCGCACCATCGTGACTGCCACGCACACACGATCCGACTTGCAGCTCGCGCTGGACGCCTTTGCCGATGTCGGGCGGCAGCTTGGCAATCCTCCAGGGCTAGCCACGGTATCAGCTCGTTAACCTGCCCGGCGCCGGGCGTAAGTTTGCCTGACATGCACATCAAGTGACCGCGGAAGTCACACACCGTCCACGATGAGCCGCGTCTACAATAGGACTGAGCACGGCCCGGCCATGAAGTTCCGTCTGGTAATCGTTCTGGCGCTGACAGCGTTGGCAAGCGGGCCGCGCGCCGCGGGTGAATCGACACTCGCGCAAGCCGCGCGGACGCCGACGGCGTCCGCACGCTCTTTGCAACGCGTCGAGCGCGTCCTCCAGTCCGGTGATGCCCGGGCCTACGACGAGCTGCTCTCGAAACCGCCGATCGACGCGCAGTCAGTGCCTTCGTCGACATGCGGAAATCCTGCCCGGTGCTAATCGCGCCGTGGTTCGCGAACGCGATCGGGAGCCGCTGACGGGCACTCTCCCTGGAAACGGTTGTCGGCTTTCAATCGGTACCTTCACCGAATTCGGGACGCGGGGACGCAGTTCCACGTGGCGTCTCGACGTCAAACGGGTTGGCGGCGGAGCGACCAAGCGTGGCTGATCGCGGATCAGCAACGGCTCTCGGCTGTCGAGAACCTGTACCCGGCTGTCGATCAATGCAGAAAAACAGTTCGATGCCCGCAATCTGACGCTGTCGGTCGAAGATTTCGATCTGCACGCTGACGGATGGGTCGGCATTCGTCGCCGAAATCGACCAGGGGACGACAGGTCTCGTCCTGCTCGGGCGGGGTGAAGTCCGTTTCCATCCACCGGCCGAGACCGAGAAAGGCCAATTGAAGATCTTCGCCGGCACCGAGGCGCTTCAGACCCGTTTCGACACGGCGCACATCCGTGCGAATCCGGAAGACATCGAGAGATACATGGCTGAGGGCCATCTGACGTCGAGGAACGTTGATCAGCGCGATCTGCGCCGCGCGGAAGAGCTGTTTCGTGAAGAGGTGGTCAAGTCGTACATCGGTGGACCTGGAGCGACCTGAGCCGCGACGTGTGGTCGCTCGTGCCCGGCCTCGGCGACTTCATCGCCGAGGTCCACACATATCGATTCGACACCTTGACCTTCACCAAATCCAGCACCGAGGCGGAAGACCTGTCGTTGTTCGATCGAAAAACGCCGTAAGAACATTTCCGTTACGCTTCGCGGCAAACTCTCGAACGACGCGGTCGCTCCTACAACGAAGACGAGCTCGTCCCGTGCGACATCCTCGACCACGACATCGATTTGGCCGTCTCGCCGGATCGCCTCTGGCTCGAGGGCCGCGCTCGACTGCGGTGCAGGTGACGGCTCCCGCTCTCAGTTCCATGACTTTGCGTCTCGCGGAATCGCTGGTCGTGCAGTCGATTGTCAGCGATCGGTTCGGCCGGCTCTTCGGAATTCGCGTCCGCAACCAGAACACGATTCTCATCAACCTGCCTTCCGTGGTCCTGCGCGACGACGACTTTGGGCTCACCATCACTTCACGCGGGCCGGCTGGAGCCGCAACGGGAAGATGTCGAGGCCGTCGGACAGCGAGGACAGAGCGCCGACGCCCGAGATATCCCATATGCGCAACACCGGGAACGCAGCTTCCTGTACGCTACACGGGAGTTATTGGTATCCGCGGGAACCGTCACGGACTATGCGTACCGTAATCTCCAGTCGACCGTTCCTGCGGCGTGCCGACTGCGCTGGCGAGCGGACAGCTTTCGAGGAGGGTTTCCAACCGCTTCTTCCGCCAGGGGAATCATCTACCGCCCGAAAGTTATGCGAATTCACGCAGTTCGCAGCCGCTGCGCTATTCTGGCATTCGTCGTCAGTCGATTCATGCGGCCCAGTGTCCACCGCCGGCGTCAAGTCCTCAACTCAGCATGAATCTCAGCGTTCAGGCCAATCGAGACAGGTCCGACGCGGAAAAGAATTGGGGGATCGCGCCCGCGGATCGTACAATTCTACGAGTCCATCCTGGCGACTCGCCGTATCCAAGCTTCACACTCGCGGTCCTCGAAAGCGACCTGCCTGGGGGCACGGTCCTGGCTATTTCGCGGCATTGAATCAGCCCTTACCGACCACTCCGTTCGTGTGGCGCAACGATCCTGCTTCGTTCGACGACTATCCGGAGTTCTTCGCATGCGCGCACGAACTCGCGCACCAGTGGTGGAAGCAGGCAGTCGGATGGCAAAACTATCACGACGCAGTGGATCAGCGAAGGGTTCGCCCAATACTTTGCCGCGCTCTTTGCTCAGCGCCAACGTGGCGAAGAGACCTTCACGAACATGCTGCGGCAATTCCGCCAAATGGGGCATGCAGCAGTCCGACCAGGGCCGATTTATCTCGGCTATCGACTCGGTCACATCCGAAGCGACAGCCGTGTCTTCCGCGCGATCGTGTACAACAAGAGCGCGGCGGCACTGCACATGTGTGAAGGCTCGTCGGCGACGATACATTCTTCCGCGGCGTGTGCACCGCTTCTGCGATTCCTCACGGTTCCGCAAGGTCGGCACCGAGGACTTTCAGGCTGTCATGGAGGCGTAAGCGACCGGACGCTCGAGCGCTTCTTCGAGCGATGGATCTACGGATCCAGACCCTACCCCGGTTGAAATTCACGTACCGCGTGGCAGCCGGCACCCGAAGGCCAAAGAGTCGTTCTCCATGTCGAGCAAGCCGGCGAGCTCTTCGACGTTCCACTGACCGTCATCCTGCAGTATGCAGATAAGCGGGAAGTCCAAGTGACGATTCAGTCACCGAGCGCATCGTCGACATGCCGGTGCCGTTGACTGGAACGCTTCGCAGCGTCGAAATCAGCAAAGACGACGGCACACTCGCCGACATCGTGAAGGGCTGACGCCTAAGCCATCGCTTCGAAAGCCCTGACGATCAAGTCTTCTGAAAGCAGTTCCGGCTGCACCAATCGCAGTGAAGAAGGCCGTCGGTCAGCGCGTGCAGGACGAGTGACGAATTGCTCCGCCGGCATCGGCAGCTCGTTTGCCGGCACCTGCGCGGCAAGACGTTGTCCCGCTCGCCGGTAGACTTCAGCGTTCAATTCGGCAACGCGTGCCCTCGTGGCTTCATGGCGCGAGCGCGTAGATCTGCAGGGAGAACGCGCCGAGAGCCTGGGCGCGCCTGGCGGGAAGTGCCGCAGCGACAGCTTCGCCGACGACCCTCAGATGCTCGCGAAGAGTCGCGCATTCCTTGAGCGGAACAATCGGCCTCCACCGAGTGTCGAGGACCGAGAGAGAACAGGTCTTCCCTGCTTCGGAAGTTTCCATAGATTGCCCCACGCGTCATTCCAGCCTGCTTGGCGACGTCTTCCAGACTGGTTCGATAGAAACCCTTTTGTCCGAATCACCACACTCGCGGCCTCGAGAAGTCGAGCACGAGTGCGCTGCCGCTTTGTCGCCCTTAGGCCTTCCCTTGCGTGACTTAGGCATGCTATTCCGACCCCAGTCAGCCGTTAATATTATTCTCTTATGTATTTTATACATAATGGTATATTCATTCGCCGCTGGCCTTCCCTGCCGCGTTCGCAGCGCCTCCCAGCCTCGACCCGATCCGCGAAGAGCTGACTGAATCCTGAGCGTAGGCCTGCGTTGATGACCCGAGAGTTTTCCGTGCGGACACTTGTCGAAAATTGGTGCCTGGTTCCGTTCGACGTTCTCGGTCCCGGCGTCAGACGTGGTCGCTAAGACGGTCGGAAACGGTCGCAGAGAAATCGACCGGCGTCGCTCAACGGTGCGAATCTGGCGCGCATCGCGAACCCCAGGTATGATCGATTGCTTATGGATACCGTCACGCTCGACGATCGACGGCCGTGCAGTGACTGTCGAGAAAGGCAAGACCGTTCTGCAGGCGGCGATCGAGAGCGGCATCTCGGTCCCCTACTACTGCTATCACCCCGGCATCGGCATCGACGGCTCGTGCCGCGTGTGCATCGTCAAGATCGAGAAGATGCCGAAGCTGCAGACGTCGTGCTCGACGGTCTGCGCCGACGGGCATGGTGGTCGCACACGCACGCCGGACGATCGTCGACGCGCGCGCGCGGAGTCTTCGAGTTCCTGCTGATCAACCATCCGCTCGACTGTCCGGTCTGCGACAAGGGCGGCGAGTGCCCGCTGCAGGACTTCTCGTACACGTTCGGACCCGACCAGAGCCGGATGGAGTTTCCGCGCCGGACGTTCGACGGCGAAGGCGTGAAGGCCGACGTCGACTTCGGGCCGACGCTGATGCTCAACCGCAACCGCTGCATCCTCTGCACGCGCTGCGTCCGCTTCATGCGCGACGTCGAAGGCGACGCGCAGATCAACATCATCGATCGCGGCTACGGCAGCGAGATCGCGACGTTCCAGGAAGAAGGCGTGCACTCGCTCATCTCCGGCAACCTGATGGACGTCTGCCCGGTCGGCGCGATCACGACGCGAGGACTACCGCTTCAAGTCGCGGCCGTGGGACAACCCGCAACGCCGTGGACACGATCTGCACGCTGTGCTCGAAGGGCTGCAACACGACGGCCTGGCTCAAGGCCAAGCCGGAGTGGGCGAAGGGCTCGCGGCTCATCCGCTTCACGCCGCGGCTGCAACCCCGACGTCAACGGCTACTGGATGTGCGACATCGGCCGCTTCGACTATCACTGGATCGAGGGCGACGATCGCCTGCGCCAGCCGCTCGTGCGCGACAGCCGCGGCACGACGCAGGAAGCCGCCGTGGCGCGACTGTGTTCTCCAAGCTCGGTGAGAGCCTCGCGTCCACCCGCTCGTCAGAACTCGAACGGTCTCCGCTTCCTGCTGTCCGCGCACGCCTCGCACGAAGAGCTCTTCCTGTTCCGCCGGCTTGCGGGCGAAGGCAACTCGATTGCACCAACCGGATCCGTTGACGAGGTTCCGGCCATCTCCGTGAGCTGGCGTCAGCAAGACCAAGGATCAGCCGGAGTCGGACCCAGAGTTTCGACGTGTCATCAGTTGATGCGCCAAACGTCAACGGAGCGCGCTTGCATGGCTGATCTCCGGGAACGTTGGTGACGAGGTTAGCGCGAAGCGGATGTGACGGCACTGCGAAGGGCCGTCGAGTCGGGACGAGTCGACGCTGTACGTGTTCGACTCCGGTCCCGACGGCTCGATTGGCGACACGAGCTGGATTGTCGAGGCACGAAGACGCGAAGCCTTACGCCTCTTGATCGTTCAGGGAGTGTTGCTCAGCGATCTGGCTCGAGCTGCCGATTTCGTGCTTCCGGGTGCATCGTGCGTGGAGAAGGAAGCGTCCTATACCAACGACCGGGGTCGTCTCCAGGGGCACAGCGCGCGTGATTCCGACGCCGGGTGAGGCGATGGAAGACTGGCAGATCTGATCGGTCTCGCCGCCACTGCTGGGCGCGACGTTCGCCTACGCAGCTCCGCGCAGATTCGGGCCGACATCGCCGCTGCGCACGGGCGGCAGGGACTTGCCGGAGCTCGCAACGATGACCTTCGGGCGGCCTCTCTGCCAGCGACTGGCTACAGGCCTCGAATCCGTCCGAGCGTTGGAAGTGGGACTTCATGTTCCAGGACTTGCCGCCCGTCAAGGGCGCACGTCGATCCCAGGCCCTGCCTCCCGCGCCGGGAACGATTCGCTACGGGAAGTCAAAAGTTGAAGGCTGGCAGAAACCGTGAGACCTCGGAAGCTCGACGCGCGCCGCTGGCTTTGGCGTCATCGTCGGCATCGGCGCGCTACTCGTGGCGTCCGCCGTGGTCGATGCTCAGCCGACGCGGCCGAAGGCAGATGTCTGTTCCTCTGGTCGAGCGCCAACGAGTCCACGCTGGAGCCAGCCGCCCGCGTTGCGCTCCAGGTGAGTCTCTCCCAGGGCCTCCATGTTCAGTCGAACAAGCCCCGCGATCCTCGCTGATTCCCCACGCGAGGTGCGCATCGAGCCACCAGACGGTTTTCCCTCGCTGAAATCGTCTTTCCAACGGCTACGGACTTTCAAGCAGGTGGGCCAGGATCAACCGCTGGCCGTATTTCGAGCGGGCGTTCGTCATCGGCATGAGCCTCACGCTCGCGGATACCGTGCCGGCCGGCAACGTGATCCGTTCCTGTTCATCTGCGATACCAGGCTTGTGACGCCAACGTCTGTTTTCCACCGTCCACGGCCGACGCCGAGTGGTCGATGGACGTTGTGCCAGCCAGTGCAGCGCTCGGAGCCGCGGGTCACGCCGATGTCTTCAAGAGCATCGCGTTCGGCAGCGGCGAAGCCCCGGTTTCAGTGACGCTGGCGAAACCAGTCCAACGCGGCGCCAGCTGCAGGTGGCGAGCGGTTTGGCGATCCTCGATGACTTCACCGTGCTCGCCTCGGACGGTGGGTACATGGGAAGCGACAAGTTTCTCCAGTTCATTCGCGACGCCGAAATGGGTGTCAAGCCGCGCGGACTGTTCGAAGGACGCGGACCGCTCGCTATCCTGCTTGATCGTTCTCGTGGGCGGGCTCGCTCTCAATCTCACGCCGTGCGTCCTCCCCATGATTCCAATCAACCTGCGCGATCATCGGGGCTGGCACGAAGGCGAAGTCTCGCGGACAGGGCTTTCTGTTGGGTTCGGTGTACGGCGCGGCCATGGCGTTCGTTTATGGCCTTCTCGGGCTCATCGTCATCTTGACGGCCAGCACGTTCAGGACCATCAACTCGTCGCCCTGGTTCAACCTCGCGATCGCTGCGCTCTTCATCGTTCTCGGACTGGCGATGTTCGATGTCCTGGCAATCGACTTCTCGCGTTTCGGGAGCGGCTTCCGGGCCGCCGAGAGCCAAAGAGGCACCGTGTGGCTCGCATTCGGAATGGGCGCCATCGCGGCGTTACTGGCGGGCGCCTGCGTCGCTCCAGTTGTCATTCAGGTCGTGCTCTTCTCCAGCAAGCTTATGCGCCACCGGAACCAAGATTGCCCTTGCCCTCCCCTTCTGCCTGGGCATCGGCATGGCGATCCCTGGCCGATCGCCGGCGCCGGACTGGCTGCGCTGAAACCGGGGCCCTGGATGGTTCGCGTCAAGCAGGCGCTGGGCGTCGTGATCCTGGGTGCGACCGTCTACTACGGCTACCTAGGCTATGAACTGCTTTCGAATCGATGGGTGGACGCTGGCGCCGTCGCCTCGAGCGTCGAGGAGAAGCTGAAGGCGGGCTGGCATGCATCGCTTGTCGAGGCCTGACCGCCGCAGCGCGAGGGAAGCCTGTGTTGATCGACATGTGGGCGACGTGGTGCAAGAACTGTCTCGACCATGGACAAGACCACGTTGTCGAACGACCGTGTGCAAGCGGCGCTGTCACGATACGTCAAGATCAAATTTCAGGCGGAAGATCCCGACGAACAACCAGCCAAAGATTTGATGCGCCGCTTCGACGCCGTCGGGCTGCCCGCCTACGTCATCCTTCGACCGAAATCGGCCACAGCCTCCTGATCGCCAACCGCGAACCTGGGTACGCTGGCTGCACCCCCAGCGCGTTCCAAAGGCAGACTCATGCGATCCAGTGCACTGCGAATAGTCTGTAGCCTTCTGTCCTGTATAGGGATAGGCGCGGCGACCGGCTGGATTGCCCACTCAGAACAGCAAATCGCAGCGCGCCGCGCTCTCACCCGCGCGTTCGATCTTCGAGCACGGGAAGCGAGGTGACGCCCTGGCCGATGTTCGCGCCGCACAGGAGGCGTAGCGTTGCCGCGGGCCAGGGTGTCGAATTCTGGATGGCGAAAGTCGACGCCACAATGGAAAGCGATCGGCAAAGGGCTTGGCGGATCTGCGCCTGTCGGCCACCAGCGCAATCACCACCGCTGCGCTGGATGAGGCCGGGGAAATCGTCGCCGAGTTCAGCGGAATCGATAACCGGGCCCGGGACTATATCCAGTCGGGGCGCCACTCGATGGCCGCCGACATTATCTTCGCCGAGGGCGGTAAGACGGTCGCGCGCGTTCGGCGCGACAGAGTCGAGCGAGCGCGACTCGCCGAGCACCAGGCGGTCGACGCATTCGAAGGCCGACGCCGTCGTATCGAGGCGCTGGCGATTGTCGCCGCAGGGGGTCTGGCGTTTTTTGTGATTCTCGCGCTGACTCCGCGTGGACGAACACAAAGCGAACGGCGACTTGCGCCGCCTCTCAAGCCGCCATCATCAGGCGACCACCCAGGCGTAACGACGCTCGGGGAACTCATGTTGCGGCCGGACCGGAGCGAGGCGGCATCCGACCAGACCGCCCCGATGCGATCGCTCGACAGGTCGAACCAGGCCACTGCCTCAGCACGCTTCGCGCGGCTGCCCAGTTGTGCACAGACCTGGGACGGGTGAACGATCCTGAGGAATTGAACACGCTGTTGGGACGGGCCCGCCGACGTGCTGGACGCGAGTGGCCTGGTGCTTTGGTTAGCGACAGGGGCGGGCGTCGAACTCCGGCCGGCCGTGGCCCACGGCTACAGTCATGAGGCGTTGGCGCGCATGCCACCGCTCGCGCGCTCCGCGAACAACGCGGCCGCCGCCGCTGTATGCGGACCGGCGCCCTGCAAGATCGTGCTGTCGCGCCCGGGAGCGTCGAAGGGAGCCATCGTGGCTCCGGTGTTGTCTGTGAATGGCTGCATCGGTGTTCTGTCGGCCGAGGTCCGCGATGGCGGCGAGACTTCCTACACCGTGCAAGCACTGGCCGCCATCTTCGCCGCGCAACTCGCCGGCATGTTGTCGTCGCCGCCGGCAACGAGCGAACAGCGGGCCACCGGATCCGAAGGAATGTAGCAAGCTTTCTCAGGCCGGGCGCGACCGACTCGATCGCTCGACCGAATCGTGTCGCGCGCCGATTCGAGCTTGGCCTTCAACGTGCTCTCCTTCTTGTCGCGGACGATTCCGATCTCGATTTCCCCATCTTCTCGAGTCTCTCGCAACGCAAGTGTGAGATCGGCCCCAGAACGGACGGCCATGGTCCCCACCTTCGTGATGACGTCGCCAGCTTTCAGGCCCGCCCTCGACGCCGCAGAATCGGCCGTCACGGCAGTCACGAGCACGCCTTCTTTCGCACCAAAGTAGTCGGCCAGCTGCGGCGTCAGGTCTTCGATCAGTGACACCCAAGCGGCCTCGAGAACCGATTCCGCGAAACTCGAAGTTGAAGTCCTTGAAGCCTTCTGACAGGTCGCGGAATTGATCCGGGTCAATCGTCACGTCCGGACGTCGCTCCGACGTCGGCGCAACCGAGACGGGAGTCCGTCGGCCATCCCGAACCACCGTCGCGCTGACCGTCCGGCCCGGTGCCGTTTCCCGCACGAGGCGCGAGAATTGCTGCGCGCTTCGAACGCGCTCGCCGTCGAACTCCACGACGACGTCGCCCTCGTCTGAGCCCGCGCCTTTTCCGCGGGGCTATCTCGCCGGACTTCGTCGATGACCGCGCCGGCTTGAGCCTGTTGACCGGTCCCGTCTGCCGGTTCGGTGTCGCGTACCCGTCACGCCGATTTGCGAGCCCGGCCCGCCCTGGAACATCCGGAAAGGCTCCTGGGCAGCAAGTGGTTTCGTCGTGGCCACTAGTCCAGAGGCGATCGCCAGGACGGCGAAGCACGCTTCCGGATGTTTGCACGTTTCATGGCTCCTCCCGTTGTTCCTTCAGACGAAAGCGCTCTACTGAAAGTTGGCACCCCCGGCAGACTTCGCCTAACGGCCCATGGTGGAGCTTCGCTACAATCTTGCCCATGCCAAGAGCCCGGACACGCGGAAACTCGCAGAGCAAGACCGACATCCTTCAAAAAGCCGAAAAGGAAAAAGGTCAAGTTCATGCGGCTCCAGTTCACCGACATCCTGGGGACGATCAAGAACGTCGAAATCCCGGATCGGCAGTTCGAGGAAGCGCTCGAACGGCGAGATCATGTTCGACGGATCGTCGATCGAAGGGTTCGTCCGCATCGAAGAATCAGACATGTATCTGCGACCGGATCTCTCGACCTTCCGCGTCTTCCCGTGGGCCGGGCCCGTCCGGCGAAAAAGTCGCGCGAATCATCTGCGACATCTACACGCCAGAGGGCACGCCCTTCGCTGGGCTGCCCGCGCACGACCCTGAAGAAGGTGATCGCGCTCGCCGCCGCGAGGGGCTACTCGATGAAGGCCGGGCCCGAGGCCGAGTTCTTCCTGTTTCAGACCAAGAACGGCGTCCCGACGACGGAGTCGCACGACGCGGCCGGCTACTTCGATCTGAGCCCCGTCGGACATGGGCGAAGACGTGCAGGCGCGAGATCGTCCTCGGCGCTCGAAGCGATGGGATTTCACGTCGAAGCCGCTCACCACGAGGTGGCACCGGGCCAGCACGAAATCGACTTCCGCTACGACGATGTGCTGACGACGGCCGACAACATCAGCACGTTCCGCTTCGTCGTCAAGAACGTCGCGATTCGCAACGGGCTGCACGCGACGTTCATGCCGAAGCCGATCTACGGCATCAACGGCTCGGGCATGCACACCCACATGTCGCTCTTCTCGAACGACGCCAACATCTTCTACGACGCGCAAGGCGCCTCGACAGCTGAGCGCAGATCTGCCTGCAACTACATCGGCGGCATCCTGCGTCACGCGAAAGGCTTCTGCGCCATCACGAATCCGCTCGTGAATTCCGTACAAGCGGCTCGTGCCTGGCTACGAGGCGCCGACCAACATCGCGTGGTCCGAGAAGAACCGCAGCCCGCTCGTGCGCGTGCCGGCCGCGCGCGGCACGGCGACGCGCATCGAGCTGCGGATGCCCGATCCGTCGTGCAATCCGTATCTCGCGCTGGCGGTGATGCTGCGCGCCGGTCTGGACGGGATCGAGAAGAAGATCGACCCCGGCCCGCCGATCAACAAGAACATCTTCGCGATGAGCCATCGCGAACGGCGGCACCTCCGGATCGACGAGCTTCCGGGCAGCCTGAGCGAAGGCGCTAGGACGAACTCGAAAAGGACGACCTCGATGCGCGAGGTGTTGGGGGATCACTTGTTCGAACACTTCGTGACGGCCAAACGGGAGGAGTGGTTCGACTACATCAAGCACGTCTCCCCCTGGGAGACTGAGCGGTATCTGGAAATGTATTAGGAAACGAGAGGCCTCGCCGGCAATTTGCAGCGAGCCAAGGACAGAACGCTGCGACTCGAGCGAGCTGAAAAAGGTCAGGGGGCGTCTCCCGCGCAGGACGATCGCAGTCGGAGCCGATGAATTCGTCGGCCATTTCGCCGAACACCCGAACGGCATGCGATTTGATGTGCCTGTGGGCGGTCGCGCTGAATCAACGGGATGCGTAACTTAAGGCAGGCGCTGGCATCGCCGCATTCCGTCAAGCACGTTTCACGATTCGGCGCGGCCTTCGTTGTCAGGGTCGTCGCCCCCGGCGTGAATCCCCGAATTCCGATTCTGAAATCCTCAAATTCTCAATCTCAGATTCTCAAATCTTCTAGCTTTCCTAAGCGGTTATCTTGATCGCAACCGCCGTCATGTCGTCGGTCGGTGGCGTGTCGCCGCGAAAGGCGTCCAACTCGACGACAATCGGATCGACGAGATCCCGCGACGTCTTGTTGAGACATTGACTCACGACGCTTCAGCAATCGTCCCGTTCCAGCTCCCGTCCGAGACCATCGCGGGCGTCGAACACGCCGTCGCTGCAGAACACGGATGACGTCGCCGGCTGTCGAGGTCGAACGACACCTCGTCGTACAGCCGAACCCGCAGAACGATCCGAGCGGCACGCCGGGCAGCACGATCTGCGCGGCGGTGCTCGCCGCTGCACCGCGGACGGGATACGGCAGACCGGAATTGGCCAGGACCACGGTGTCGGCGCTTGAAATCGAAGAGCGCGTAGCACAGAGCGTGCAGTAATACGGCTCGAGCTGGCGCTCGTGCAGGATCGTGTTCATCGACGCGAGCACGCCGGCCGGACTGGATCGATCGGAGGTGTATCGCCGGCGGAACGTGCGCGAGCGCACCAGCTCGCCGGCAAACGCGCTGTAGAGCGCGGCGGGCACGCCCTTTGCCCGAGACGTCGCCGACCGCGATAACGAGGCTGTTCGGTTCGGGCGCCAGGAAGTCGTAAAAGTCGCCGCCCAGCTCGCGTGCCGGCTCGAAGCCGCGCTGCCACATCCACGCCCTTGATGCGTTTGGGCAACTCCGTCGGCAGCAGCGCCGCCTGGACGCGCTGCGCGAACCGGATCTCCCTCTCGAGCCGGATCTCGTTCGCGCGGATCGTCTCGTAGAGACGCGCGTTCTCGATCGCCACCGCGGCCTGGCTGGCCAGCAGCGTCAGGATCTCGAACGTCGTTCTTCTGGTGAACGCGTCGAGCTCCGGGGCTCTCGAGATCGAACACCCCGATGCAGCGATCCTTGAGCAGCAGCGGGATGACGAGCTCCGAGCGGATGTCCTCCACGACCTTGATGTAGCGGGGATCGGTCGGACACGTCCGGACACCAGCACCGGCTCCTTGTGCAGCGCGGCGTAGCCGACCAGTCCTGACGCCCATCTTCGACGTGCGGACGCGTGACTCTGATCGCCGTAGCGCACGGCGGCCTTCATCTCGAGCTCCTGCGTGTCCTCGTTGAACAGCAGGATGCCGAACGTCCGATAGTCGACGACGCGGCGGGTCAGGCTCGCGATCCGGGTCAGCAGCTCGTCGAGGTTCAGAATCGAGCCGAACTCGCGCGCGACCTCGGCGAGCGTTTCGAGCGTGCTCGTGTATTCGCGCTCGTGCTCGAACAGCCTGCGCGTTCTCGATCGCCACCGCAACGTGCGCGCCGAACTGGCGGAGCATCGGCCTCGTCGGCTCGCGTGAACTGACCCGGCGTCATCGCTCAGCAGGTTGAGCGCGCCGATCACGCGGCCCTTTGCGGCGCAGCGGCACGCACGAGCTCGGCGTTCGAGCCTGGGCACGGCTTCCACGTACGCGGATCGGCGTGCACGTCGTTGACGAGGATGCGGCTGGCCCTCCGCCACGGCGGCGCCGACCAGGCCCTGACCGACTTTCACTCGAAGCGTGCGCGCGACGTCGTCCGGATAGCCGACCGAATGCGCGATCGCTGAGCTCGTTGCGCCGTCGGATCGAGCAGATAGACCGCGAAGCGCCTGAAATTTCGTCAGGCGCGAGATGAGCTCGGGGATCTTTCGGCAGCAGCTCGTCGAGATCGAGCACCGACGTCACTTCGCGTCCGAGGGCGAAGAGAGAGCCGTCAACGCCTCGATGGCGGTCACACGCACATCAGGAGGCGGATGTTGGCTGGGAATCCTGACTGCGGAAATGTCGGAGTCGGTCGTGGAGTCGCCAGGTCGAAAGGCGCACGGACAGTCCAATGATCAGGCGACGGAACGGCGAGAATGCCAAGACAGAAGTATAATCTGATCGAACACATGGATCTGGCGCTGCCCGCTCGATCACTGCGGCGATCGAACGCATTCTGCCGCACCGTTACCCCTTCCTGCTCGTGGACCGCATCCGTGAATTCGAGGTCGATAAGCGCATTGTCGGCATCAAGAACGTTTCCCTGAACGAGCGCTATCTCTCACGCGCGTCGACGGCGTTCCTGTTATTCCCCGACCATCCCCTCACGGAAGCGATCGCGCAGGTCGGCGCCATCTTGATTCTCGCTCAAGCCGGACGAAGCGGCGATGGGCGCCTGTTTGCCGCGGCATCAAGCCGCGTTCGTTACAGGCGGCCCGTTCGTCCAGGCGACGATGTCGTGGAAATCGAAGCGATCGTTCTTCGACTTCGCAGCTTGAGATAGACGGCTGAAGGCATCGGCCGGGTCGATGGGAAGGTCGTCGTCGAAGGCACGATGGCCTTCGCCAGCTGGATCCCACCCGGGACTAGAGGCTTCGCGGCGGCTGGCCCCTGCCGCGCGGCGAAGCCGTTCTTCGCTTCGTCGCTGCACGATGATCTCATTCCCTACCGCAGGACAACTGCGCCGGCAGAGACCGAGTCGCCAGGTCAACGGCTCTTCGAATCAACCGTGTTCGAGCACGACTGCAAGCACCGGATTGACGTGCGTGTAGAGCGACACCGTCGAGACTGGCAGGATACCTGAGCGCATACAAGTAGGGACGAAAATCCTCCGATCAGAACCAGCCAGCACGAGATATAGCCAGGCTTGAGCCGTTCTGGGATTGAAAGCGAAGCCGTTGCCCGCTCACGTTTCCCGACCGTTCCAGCCGCAAACATGAAGGGCCCCCGAACAACATCTGAAAGCGCCCCAGTTGACGCGGCGTTGCTCATCAGCTTCGGGCGCGGCGTGGCGCTTTCGCTGCGCCGATCCAGCGCCCATCCGCGCATGCGATTTTGAGCGGCGATGGCCTTGCGCGCCAAAAAATTCGTGTCGCCGCTGAAGCTGATCAGCCAGGCCCTACGAGAAAGACAATCCCGACAGGAAACCGATGATCGAGGCCGATGAGGCGGCCGGTCGTCAGAGAGTTCGCCTCCCGGCGCCAGAGCTTCGATACACCGATGCCATCCCCAGGAGAACGGCGCCGTGGCGGCGATCACCGCAGCGAGTCCGCTGGGAAGCGTCGCGCTCGGCCCAAACCACCCCCACCGTTGCCCAGACCAACCGCGAGGAAGCCGAGAATCGCTGAGCTGTTTCCGCGCCGCTGGTGGCGGCGGCCGATGACCGCGTGCGAAGCGCGACAAGGATCAGAGCGCCGGCCGCCGTCCATCGAAGCCACTCATGAGAAATGGCGGAATGGTCTCGAGGGCAGACGCGGATCGCCGCATACGTCGTTCCCCAAATGACGCAAACGGCCACCCAAGCCAGATAGGCCCGGCCCTTGTCGGACATCTTGGCAGTCTACGCGACTGCCAACCTTTCTCGGGACGGTCGCGGTAGCGTCGAGCGCCCGGCGGAGTAAAATGGACCGCGTTATGTCCAAACAATCCAAGAAAGCTACCCAGACGCCACCGACGCCTCCGACGGCCTCTCGGAAGTCCCTCGGCCTGATCCTCGGCGCCGCCGCGGTGTTGGGCCTGGCCATCGTGGCATTTGCCTTCATGCGAGGTAATGACCAACCGGCCGCACCGGCAGAAGCTTCAATCGCACCACTTGCGCCGGCTGCAGCCACGGCGACTCCTACAACTGCCGCCGCTCCTGGTCCAGCAGCCGACGGTCGTGCCCCAACCGCATCCTCAGGAAGGATCTGCCCCCGCTTCGGATGCCGGGATACCCTCTGGGACGCTCGCCGGAAGTCATCCACGGCGGCCTACCGATTTGCCGCGGAGCATCCCGGAGATCCTGACGTATGTGCCGTGCTTCTGCGGATGCGAGCGCGGCGGCCATCGCGGGAACGAAGACTGTTTCGTGAAGGCGCGCGCGGCCAACGGCGATGTGACGGAGTGGGAAGAACGACGGCATGGAGTGCAACGTCTGTCTCGACGTCGCCCAACAAGCGATGCAGATGCACGCATCGGGTGCATCAGTGCGTGACATCCGCGCCGCCGTCGAGGCGAAGTGGGCCGGCCGAGGCCACGAACCATACTCCAACGCCAGAGCCTCCAAAGTAGAGATTGCGTCGTGGAACGCGACGCGCCGCGGCCTTCGCCCGGCTCTTCGAAGCTGTGCGAGGGTGTAGCATCGGGATGCTCGGTCCCGATGGCACATCAACGGTCGCGGCCAACCCCCACCTCAAACTGATTTTCGGCTATGCCAGCGAGGCGCCCGAGGCGGAGATCCGTCCGTTCGATCGCGAGCGTTTCGTCGATCCACAAGCGCGCGATGGCACTCGCTCGAGCGCCTGAGCGATCGACGGCGCGGTCAGCAGACTACCTGCTCCGTCTGCGGCGCGCGGACAACACCGCCGTCTGGATCGAGACTGACCGCGCGCGCCGACCCGCCCGCCGCTGATGGAGCGCTTGCGGGTCGAAGCGCTGGCTGCGCGACGTCAGCGAGCGCAAGAAGCTCGACGACGAGACGCGCGATATTTATCACCAGCTACTCCAAGCCGAGAAGATGGCCGCGCTCGGACCAGACAATTTCTGGCGTCGCGCACGAACTGAACAACCCGCTTGCGACGATCCTCGAGCTGGGCGGAACGCCTCTCGCAGAAGCACGATCCTCGATGCGCTCGGTGCGCGCGCGGCGTCGAGACCATCCTCAGCGAGTCCGGAGCGGGCCGCGCGGATCGTCCGCAACCTCCTCACCTTCGCACGCAAGCGACAGACGACACGCGTCGATGGTGGACGTCAATCAGGTCGTTCGCGAAACGCTGGCGCTCGCGCGCCTACGAGCAGCGTGTCACGAACATCACGATCATCGACGCGCTTGCCGCCGGATTGCCGCAGGTCGTTCGCCGATGGCCACCAGCTTGCAGCAGGTGCTGCTCAACCTGATCATCAACGCCGAGCAGGCGATGCTCTCGGCTCACGGACGCGGGGGTCATCGTCGTGCGGACCTGGCACGACGCGGATCAGGAGTCTGTCGTCCTCGAAATCAACGACGACGGACCGGGCATTCCCGAGGACGTGCAGCCGAAAATCTTCGACCCGTTCTTCACGACGAAGGACGTCGGCAAAGGCACCGGTCTCGGACTGACCGTCGCCTACGCGATCGTGCAGGAGCACGGCGGGCGCATCCGGCTCGAGTCGAAACCTGGCACGGGTGCGTCGTTCTACGTGGAGCTGCCGGTGACCGGGGCGAGACTCTCGCAGACGGTGACCGCGTGCGCGACTCCGGAGCGGCCGTCGGAGGTCGCTCAGCTGGCGCTTCGGTGCTGGTGGTCGAGGACGAAGCGGCGCTCGCGTCCGCTGTCACCGATGCTCTTCGTGATGCCGGCTACGTGGTCGATCACGCTGAAGACGGCGAAGCCGGCGCTCGGCCATGGTCACGCGAAGGCCCGTTCGACGTCGTGATCTGCGATCTGAAGATGCCGCCGTCTCGACGGCAAAGCGTTCTATCGGGCGCTCGCTCAGACGAGCGCCGACGCTGCGCGCGGCGGGTCATTTTCGTAACCGGCGACGTCGCCGGCACCGATGCCGAGCAGTTTCTCAAGGAAAGCGGGTGCCGTTGGTTGGCAAAGCCGCTTCCGGCTCGCGGATCTGCTGCGCGCGGTGCGGGAAGGGCTCGCCTGAACTCCGATAAGGACCGCTACCGGGCAGCAGGCGACTCGCGCGGCGCGTGCCTGTCCTGTCACTTCGACGATTGAACGCACGGCGACCGAGCGCTTGTTCCGGGGTCTTGTACGGCAACGACGCACCGCGTGAGGCGTCGCGGTTTTGGCGACAGCCGGCAACTCGGCCTTGAGCATCTTCCGCTTGCTGATGGCAAACGCCACGAGCGCCTGGCGCATCTCGGCGGCCTGCTGCGGGTCCGATCTCTCCGAGCGCCTCGCGCAGACGGCGGATCGCGCGCGCGTGGAGCTGCGAAACGCGCGATTCGTTGACGCCAATCTCCGCGCCAATCTGCTTCATCGTCACTTCGCCGTAGTAGTAGAGACCGATCACTTTGCTGCTCGCGCGCCGGCAGCGACTGGATCGCAGTGCGGACGCGCTCGCGCGTCTCCAGCTTCTCGTAGGCGGTGTCGGGAGAGTCGGGCTCGCGACGGCACGAGCGCCGCCGGCAGCGAGCTTTCGTCGAGGTGATCGCCGGTGGCGAGCGGCGACGTCGACTCGATCGTGTTGATGCGAACGATGGTCCGGCTCAGACGCTTTTCGTCGGACCCCACGCGCGCGGCCAGATCGGCCAGCGACGGCTCATGTCCGAGCTCGCGCCGCAGCGCTTCGCGCGCGGCGTCGAGCTCGCGTCGCTGGCGGCGAACGCCGCGCGGCCACGCGTCGCGGCGCAGCGCGTCGATCATCGCCCCGCGGACGCGCCGCTCGGCGAAGGTTTCGAACTTGATGCCGCGGTCCTCGTCGAAGCGATGTGCCGCGTCGATCAACCCGAGCACGCCGTCCTGGACGAGATCGCCGATGTCGATTGAGTGCGGCATCGACGCCGCCATTCGGCGCGCGAGCGCCTCGACAAACGGCAGGCCCGCAACGATCCGACGGTTCTGACTAGCAGAGACGGGGTGAGTTGGCATCGGAGTCTCCTTGGGACGCCTTGCGCGCCCGGCGCATTGCCGGCCCCTTCTCGACGGTACCGGCGGCTGCCCAAGTCGCAACGGAAATACCAACGGCTGAGCCTCTGCCAAGTGATCCGGAGCTTCGAATGCAAACTCGTCCTAGATCCACCCTTTCTGTAACTTACACTGATGGGACCGAAGTGAGCAGGACTGCGCCATTCATGCAGACGGTGCCATTTTCGTCAAATGTTTGACGAAATTGCCTCGTCCGTTGTCAAAGTGTTGGCAGTTAAATTACGGTTTCGTTCAGCGGGAGGGTTCCGAGGAAGTGCCGGTCTGACGTCGAATCTCTCGGGCGGTGGTCATGGCGTCGAGGGCGCTGCTCGACAACTTGGGGCAGCGCGAGCGCGGTCGGACTCGTCGGAAGCCTTGGCCTCGAGGAGTTCGGCGTGGGCCAGAATGATTCCAAGCTGGTTGTTGAGGCGATGGAAGAGCAGCTGCGCTTCTGGAGACTCATCCATCTGAGTCCTCGCCAGCAGCTCATCGACTTTCCGCGGACGAATCAAAGCGCGATTCCGTCCTTCGGTCTGCGCCACACGGGATCGACGGCTGGCTGCTCGGCCCGATGTGGGTCTCGCCACAGCGTGTCGACGAAGATGCGGACCGACCCCGGCCGTTCGCACGTATTCGATCTTGCCGCTCGAAAGCCAGTTGTAGATGGTTCGACGGCTCACACCAACGACCTCGCATGCTTTCATGATTGAAATGGTTTTTCGTTCCACTTGGCTGTCTGCCTCCCGAATGAACGTATCGGAACGGTGGTTGTCAGAGATTAGGGAGAAATGCAAGCGGGACGTGGAGGGTTCTAGCAAAATTTGCCATGACAATCGCCGGCACTACTGTCAAAATGTTGGCGCCCCGCTAAATGGCTGAAAGCTCAAAACATCTGCTGCTCGTCGAGGACGAGGCGCCGCTTCGCGCAGGCGATCGCCGAGCAGCTTGGCGGACCGCGGATATCAGGTCGAGCAGGCCGAGTCGGGCGAAGCGGCGCTCGCCCGCCTCGCTGACTTCGCCTTCGACATCATCGTCACCGACCTGCGGCTGCCGGGCATCGACGGCTCGGCGGTCGTCGAGGCGGCTGTCGCCCGCTATCCGGACATCATCGCGATCGTCGTCACCGGCTACGGCACGGTGAAGGACGCCGTCGAAGCGATCAAGCGCGGCGCGTGCGACTTCGTCAGCAAGCCGTTTCAGATCGACGAGCTGCTTCACGTCCTCGACTCGGCGCTCGAGCAGCGGCGCCTGAAGTCGGAGAACGCCTATCTGCGCGCGCAGCTCGAGGAGCGCTACCGATTCGAGGGCATCGTCGGCAAGAGCCGCGCGATGGCGCGGCTGTTCCAGCTGCTCGAAACCGTGGCGCCGACCAGCAGCACGATTCTCATCACCGGCGAGACCGGGCACGGGCAAGGAGGTCGTCGCGCGCGCGATTCACCACAACAGCCCGCGGCGCGTGCACCGCTTCGTCGCCGCTCAACTGCAGCGCCATTCCCGAAACGCTGCTCGAGGCCGAGCTCTTCGGCCACGTGCGCGGCGCGTTCACCGGCGCCGTCGGCAACCGGCAGGGCCGGCTCGAGCAGGCGCACAAAGGGACGCTGTTCCTCGACGAAGTGGGGACGATGAGCGCCGGCGCTGCAGATGAAGCTGCTGCGCGTGCTGCAGGAGCGCGAGTTCGAACGCGTCGGGGATTCGCACACGACCAAGGTCGACGTTCGCGTCATCGCGGCGACCAACAGCGACCTCGGCCGCATGGTGGCCGACGGCCAGTTCCGCGAGGACCTCTTCTATCGTCTGAACGTCATCCCCGTGCAGTTGCCGCCGCTTCGCGAGCGCAAGGAGGACATTCCGCTGCTCGTCCAGCACTTTCTGGAGAAATTCCGCGGCGTAAGCCGGCCCCAGCTCGGGGGCCAATCACGTTTTCTCAAGAGGCTATGCGGCGCTTGATGGCCTACGTCTGGCCAGGGAATGTGAGACAGCTCGAAAACGCAGTCGAGCGTGCCGTGTGCGTTCGGTGCGGGACGCCCCCAGATTGAATTGTCCGATCTTCCCCAAGAGGTGCAACAGGCGCAGGAGCTGGCCCTGTCTTCGCCGGTGACGTTGCCTGAGAAGAAGGCATCGATCTCGAGCGATTCGTGGCCAACCTCGAGCGAGAGCTGATCGAGCGCTCGCTCGAGCGAACCGGCGGCAACAAGGGCCAGAGCCGCGCGGCTTCTCAACCTGAAGCGGACGACGCTGGTCGAGAAACTGAAGCGGATCCAGCGCGATTCTGTCTGAGACGCGTCAAATGCCGACCCATCTCGTGCTGATGAAGCCACGAGCCGACCTGTCCGGCTGCCGACCGTCACGGGCTCGTCAGCGCGTTCGAGCGGGCGATTCGGGAGATCCCCACGGTACGCGGCGTGCGAGTTGGCCGTCGGGTCGTCCATGGAGCCAGTTACGAGTCGCGCATGCCCGAGACGGCTGACTACCTAGTGGCGATCGACTTCGACGATCTGCCGGGGCTTTCGACATACCTCCAGCATCCCGCCCATGAAGACTTGGGGGCACGCTTTGGCCCCTCGCTCGCAGCTGGATTGGTCTACGATTTCGAGGACGTCTCGCTGGGAAGCTTGCGGGATCTCACAGTAGTCCCGAGTACTCACCGGTTGGCTTGAGTCCGAGCCTGTGCAACAACGCGTTCGACGAATCCGGGTCCCATCCGACTCGAGGAATCGACTTCCGCACAGGATCGCCAAAGCAATCTTCGACCGACTTGACGATCCGAATGGGAGGGTGTTTGACCGCTGCCGGAACGTCTTTGTCGAGACCCCGCCAGAGCAGGAACGCTCCCGCATTTGAATCGGCGGCGACATCCATGCAATTTTCGGGACGGTCGTCGATCACCACGTCGAGGCCAGGGCGTCGGCCACGAGTCCCCGTGAGCCCTGAACGACAAACACGCTGGGCAGCATGAAACCCTTGGCCTCCAGCCAGCGCTGCGTCTGCAGCTGAACGGTGTCGCCACCGCTTTCAGGGCGCTTTGTCGGAAAGATGACCTCCCAGCGACGTTCGCGCGCAAGAGTCGCCAGGTGTCCAACGGCGCCTGGCTCGATCTCAATCGAGCGACTCCCAGAAGTTTTCGAGCATTTCCACATGGCGCCACAATCGGCGAGCCTGCCGTCGGCGTCAACCGAAGCCTCGTCACCGGCGGAGCGGGGAACGAGATCGTCTTCGGGCAAGTCGGCGTCGCCCGATATTGACTTGTCTTGAGGCTCAATCGAGGGCCGCTCGGTTGGCGCGCCGCCTCCGCAAACGACGGGCCAAACAACGCAGGCCGCCTCCCGGAGTAACTGCCGACTCCATGTCGGCGAGCACACCATCTAAATCAAATGCAATGCGTAGCGACACTCGAGAAGCAGTCCTTGCAGTTGAGGCCGCCGATGCGGGGAAACAGGAGAAGGGCTTTCGGTCGGGGATTCTAGCACAGCGCTCAGAATTCGTAGGTGACTGAAGCGCCGTAAATAGGGCCGTTCAGTACTCCCGTGCCGGGTCGGCAGAGACCCGTCGAATCATGTCGGCATTGAACCCGACTCTGAGACTCCGACCGATGTGATAGCCAAGCCCGCCACCAAACGAGTTCACTTCGTCCAGATGATTCGGCACCGGTAGAACGACGTCCGTCTGGCTTCGGTAGTCCAGGCGGGCTCTCCGGCTCGCGCGACGAAATCGACCGGACCGAAGATCTAGTTGCGCGAATTCCACATTGAACGCCGTCTGGACGTAATAGGGATCCGTTGAATCGTAGGAGTATTCCAAACCCGCTGCGCACCGAACTTGAGCCTCGTCCGTGTCGCGCGGCACGTGCGACAACTCTCCAGTGAAGGTCACACCACTATATGCAGGAACCGTCGCCGAGGCGAGATTGAAGTCGCTATAGGCGACCGCAAACGCGCCTGCAATCAACGCCAATGGATCGAATCTCACCGTGGCCGTCCCATGAGCCGAATCCATGTCGCGCAATGGATCGATCTGAAAGCGGTCCTGCTGTCGGCTGGCGCCGAGCGTCAGCGTCGTGAAGGGCGTGAGTTTCCGGGTGACCCCAGTCCAATGGTGGTAACGTTCCGGTTCAGTTCGTCGGAGAGGTTGACGCCGTTGAACACTTCGTCTTCGTCGAACCCTCGTTTGATCCATCTTGGCGGTCAAATCAACTGGATGTATTCGGCGAGAACGTGGACGGACACTGCCGCCGAATAGCTCTTTTGCGTTCGCGCCGCCCGCTCGTCGATTTCCAGGCCGGGACGGTCCTGCGTCCAAGTACGACGGGCCCCCACGTCAAACATCGAAATCGCCAGCGGAGCCTTCCAACCAACGCCGAGAATCGTGTGCTCGCCGACCGCTCTAGACGAGTAGCGGTCGTGCCACACACGATCCTCCACTCACGACTCTCGTTGAACCCACGTTCCCGCAAAAGGCAGCCACCAATCGGTCTTGGGGCGACAGGGTCATCGTGAAATCGCGTTTCGGGTTCGTGGACCTCGTTGAACACGTTTTCGTCGATGCCGATGTTCGCCAATGCAATCGTCCAGGTTCAGCATGACCGGTCCGAATCTGACCTTGACCCGGATCGGGACCAGGATCACCGGGACCGCCCTGTGCGTAACACGGTGTAGGCGCGAGCAATGAAAGGAGGGCCAGACGCTACTAGGGATCGCACGTTCTAGATTTATCGGCGGTCCCAATTCGAGAGAGAAGGGCGAACGCGAGCGCGGTCAGGGCGTCACGGCGACTTTGCGCACAACGGACGCTTCTGCCGGGTTCTGCAATTCGGTCAGGAAGATACGAAGATACAAAGTGCCCGGTCCCCTTAAGATCGACCTCCACTCGGCGCGTTCGCATTCGCGCGTCGTAGACGATGCGTCGGTCTGGCGAGCCACGGTGTGTCGTGTCGTGACGCGACGACGAGGAGTCGCGACTCTCGATACGTTTCCCATTTGTCGATCCGGCCGTCGCCGTCGGTATCCTCTTCGGCGCCTGTCAGGGCGCCGTTCTCGTAGTGTTCGATGCGGCTCACTTTGCCATCCCGCCGTGGAGAAGACTCCACACGGGCAATCGTTCCGTCGGGACCGAGATACGACCAGGCATCTTCCTTTCCGTCGCCGCGCATCGAAAACCCGACCTTCTGGACCTTCTGGCTGCCCTCGTAAGCATTGCCATTGATCGACACGACCATCGCCATCACGATCGACCTCAATCCGAACCACCTGGTGAACCGTTCATGTAACCCACGTATCAATCTTGCCGTGGCCATTCGAATCGTATTGCAAGAGGCGGAGCTTTCCGGTTGTGGTGTCGTAAACCGGCTCGACTTGTGGAGTGAGCGCGTCGTTCTTCCTACCGCACGCGGACATGGACGCCTGGGCAACAACCAGAATCGGCACGAGTGCGTGGATGAGTCGCACAGGAGATCAGCCCAGACTCGACGCTGGAACACTCAGGAAAATGTGCTGATGATCTCACGGAGCGCTTCGATGGATTCGGCAGCATTGACGTCGGCCCGCAAGTGCGAGCCGTTCTCGAGGCCCTTCGTAGTCAGGACCCGAGCGCCCGAAGCTTGTTGATCACCCAGCGATCGTGTCCTACCGCGGGCCGTTCGTCCTTCTCGCCGATAGATGCGGGCGCCGTGTGCCCTGAATCCACTGGGCTCGTGCACTCGTTCCGAGCGGAGCAGTTCGATGATATTCGAGCAGGAACCGGCCACGGTCTTCTAATGTGACGTCGCGGGGAGCTCGCTCGGCTGCCAGATCGGCGGCCTGGGCAAGAATCCATGGGTTGCGGAGAATGCCTCGGCCGACCGAGGACGCCGGTCACCCCACTGCGCAACCTGGCCACGACGGTTTCCGGGTCGATGCAATCGCCGCTGCCGAACACGGGGAATGCCTAGCTGACCGGCAACCCGCGCAATCAGATCCCAGTCCGACCAACCCGAGTAGCTCTGCGCGGCCGTCCGACCGTGAACGGTCACCGCCGCGGCGCCGGCATCCTGCACCATCTGCGCCACAAGCGGTGCGTTTCTCTCTTCGTCGTTCCAACCCGCACGCATCTTGACCGTCACGCGGAATCTTGACGGCTTTGGTCATTGCCGCAATCACTGACGCCGCCTGGGCGGGTTCTCTCATCAAGCTGCAAACCGGCCTGCGTGCTTGGCAATCTTCGGTACCGGGCAGCCCATGTTGACGTCGACGATATCTGCCCCCATGCCCTCGACGATTTGAGCGGCCGCCGCCATCTTCTCGGGATCGCCGCCAAAAGATCTGAATGGAGATGGGCCGTTCCTCCTCCGGTACTCTGCGTATCGAGAGTCCGGTCAATCCCGCGCACGAGTCCTTCTGCGCTCACCATCTCCGTCATCGACGAGACCGGCAGCCGCCATGGCGCTCTGAACCAGTCGGCGGAACGCAGAATCGGTCATACCCGCCATCGGGGCGACGGCAAAGGTGTGGGAAGGTCGACGGTGCCGATGCTAGTAGGGGTTTGACGTCGGCGCATCGATTTCCACTGAGACAGCCTGGCCGATCAAGTCCACGGACAAGATGAGCCGTGAGCGGCTCTTGTCTTTGCGCATCAGCCGTCCGACAACGCCGCGTAGCGGTCCGTGGGCGACTTCGACCATCATGCCTCGTGGACCAGCGGGCAAGGGTCGTATTGCAACTGGCTGTCGATCAGCAACCGGATGCTCTCGAGCTCGTAGTCCGGAATCGGGGCGGGTTCGCCCTCGAACGAAACAATATTGACGACACCCGTGCACTTGAGGACTGGAAGCGTGTCGGCCGCGTCGAATCTGACGAAACAGTAGCCCGGAAGAGAGGCCAATCGATCTTCTTCTTCCGATCCTTCCAGCGGCTCCAGCGGCTGATCGTAGGCAGAAACACCTCGAAGCGCTTCCGCTGGAGCTGCTCCGGACCACTTGCTCGTGCCGCGAACGCGTCCAAACGGCGTACCACTGAGTTGACGCTGAGGAGTCGAGAGTGGTTCTGCACGAAGTGAGCGACCTGGATTCCATAGCGACGTTGCCGGCCCGAGGTGCCTATGGCAGAGGCGGTTTTTGCTTGCTCGACGAGACCTTCTTCGTAGGCTTTCTTCACGTCAGTATTTTTCCAGTCGATAATCGCCTGTGTGCGCAACTTGGCGAGGTATTTGTCGCACTCTTCCTTGCGCTTGCCGGTGGAAGACACGGTCGCTGATCTGCTCCCTGGCCTGCTCGAACGGCATCTTTTGTGACGCCGTCATCGACTCGATCTTGAAAAACTGATATCCGCGCGCTAGTGCGGACGACCTGGGCGAATGTCGCCGCTCTTCATCGGCTCGATCATCTGTCGAAGATCCGAAGACAAATCGTTAGACGCTGATGGGGCCAATCAGACCCGAATTGGCCTTCTCGATGGGGCAGTCTGGAAGAATCCGCCGCCATCTTTCTCGAAGTCGTCACCGGCCACGGCCCGGGCGCGAAGCTGCTCGGCCTCTCTGTCGCCGCTTCGTCAGGCCGACGTTGAGGGCCTTGCCGTCATTGGGAACCGATACCAGAACTTCACGCAACGTCACGGAAGCGTTGGTCGTGAACTCCTCGGGGTGCGTGTCGTAGCATTTGCGCGCCTCGTCTTCGGAAATTCCAATCTTCCAAAGACTTCTGCCCGCTGAACTCGCGAACGCAATCACGTTCCGCTCGATCTGTCTGCGCAGGTCCGTGATCGTCATGTTCTCCTGCTTCAGGGCGGCCTTGGAACCGCTCTTCGCTGTCAGAGCTTGTTCTCTTTGCGGATGTTGTCGACGATGCTCTGAACTGCTCGTCGGTGAGGCGATATCCAAGCCTCTGCCCCGCTGGAGCATGAGCATTTCTGAAACCGCTTCGACCATGATCTGCGGGGTCACGGCCGTCAGAGCCTGGCGAAGCTGTTCGTCGGTCACGTCAGTTCTTATCGAACTGAAGACCCTTCTGACGCAGGGCTGCCACCTGACGCGCTTCCAGATCGGTCTGCGGTGAAGATTTCTCCGTTCACCTTGACGAGAATCTGCTCTGATGATGTCGGCACCGGCAACTCCTGGCGCCAGAACGGCGAGGACGAGGACGATGCGGCCCCAAGTTCTGTGTGGTTTATCCATACTACTCATTGCAAAACTGTATCTTACCCTGATCCAGCAGCGCACTCAATACGCGCCTGACCTGTTCGAATCCGATCACCAGGAGCCAGGACGTGTGCTGGTTTCAAGATCTCTTCCTGGTAAACCCCGGCCCGACCTCGCGCTCCCGTGCACGGGCAGTCCACCAACTGGACGCGTCGCCGTGATGAACGGTCCGCGCCTCGTTTGGCCCGGAAACCTGGGGCTGCGGTCGGGCGGAGCGCGTCTCGGAGCGTCGACCGCTGAGCCACCGATCTCGTCAAGATTCATCCGCAGGCTCGCAGGGGGAGCAGTGCGAGCTCGGGACGCTGCCGCACCAACCCCACGAGTCGCGCCGTCGGAGCCTCGCCTGCGGCCTGAACTAGGGGACGACGGTCCGCCGGTCGCGGTCGATCGACTTCGACGCCCAGGCGATCCGGCCATGACACGAATTCGACCATAGTCGGCAAGGTTCAGAAGCGAATCGGAGGGGGGCCGTATCGATCGGTCGCTTCATCGAGGATCGATCGATCTCATCGAATCGACGGGCACCGAGCCACTTTGCGGTAGAGCATCAACCGCTGGTTCATGTCAGGAACGTAGGCTGGGCCGATCCTCAGGTCGACGCGCAGGTTGACTGTCGCCCGCACGTCGTCTTCAAATTCTTCACCTTTCAGCTCGAACGGTCTGCTCGAGCAGCTCATGGCAGAGCTTCGAAGCCCAGGGTTTCAATGTGATCACACTCTGTTCGCCGCCGAGTGAGGTTCCCCGCCGCGCGATTTCCAGGTCCAGCGCGGCCACGCGGGAATCCGCTGCCCAAGCTCGCTGAACTCCTTGATTGCGGCGAGCCGCTTCTTGGCGACCGGCGACAGATCGGTCTCTCCGGGTGGAACCAGCAGGTAAGTCGGCTAGGTGGCCGATCGTGATCGGCCCACCCGCCCGCGAAGCTGGATACAGCTGCGTGACAGCTTCCCGTATCGATCCCGCTCGGTTGATGACGAACGGTGTTGGCGCTGGGGATATCGAGACCGTTTTCGACGATCGTGGTCGCTCGTGAGACATCGAACGTCAGCAGGCCGATTGGAAATCCAGCATCGCCCGTTCGAGCGCATCCCGGCTCATCTGCCCGTGGCCGACGCGACCACTCGCGCCCTCGGGGCTAGCGAGCCGCTGCACCATCGCGCCGATCGAAAAGATGGACTCGACGCGCCGTGAACCAGGTAGACCTGGCCGCCGCGCCAGCGAGCTCGCTTCGAATCGCTCGGGCGTACGACCACCTGCGTGATCGAATTTGACGACGCTCCGTTTGAATCGAGAGTCGATCCTTGGGGAGGTGTTTCGGGACGATCGACGTCGCGAATGCCCACGAGCGACATGTTCAATGTCCGCGGATGGGCGTCGCGCTACCATCGTCAGCACGTCGACCTTCTTCCTCAGCTGTTTGAGCCTCTTCCTTGTGGGCCACGCCGAACCGCTGTTCTTCGTCGACAACCAGCAGTCACGGTCGCGGAAGCCGTGACGTCCTTCGACAGCAAAGCCGGTGAGTTCCCACGATGACGTCGACTTTCCCTGACGCCAAATCGGTGAGCGCCTGCTTTTGCTCGGCCTTGCCCGGAAGCGGCTGACCATCTCGATCCGACCGGAAATCCTGGCGAACCGATCCGTGTGAGCGCCTTCTGATGCTGGAATGCCAGGACGGTAGTCGGGGCGAGCACCGCAACTTGCTTACCATCCATGACGGCCTTGAAGGCGGCGCGCATCGCGACCTCGGTCTTGCCGCCCGACGTCGCCACAGACAGCAAGCGGTCCATCGGCGTGGCGGACTCCATATCGCGTTTGATGTCGGCGACAGCCGACCGCTGGTCCGGAGTCAGTTCATATTCGAACGCATCCTCGAATTCCTGCTGCCAATGCGAATCCGGACTGAAGGCGTGGCCGGGCACGGCCTTTCGCGCCGCGTAGAGTTTCAACAGCTCTTTCGGCCATGTCCCGCATGGCCTTCTTGACTTCTGGACTTCCCACGTACGTCCCGGCCCAAGCGGTCGACGTGGCGGCCGCGAGGCTCCCGTACTTCTGGACGAGGTCCAACCGCTCGACGGGAACGAACAACTTGTCCCTCGCCGGCGTAGCGCAATTCCAGAAATTCCTGAACCGAATCGCCGGACACACCGATCTGCTTGAGGCCCACGAACATCCCGATGCCGTGATCGATGTGCATCTCACCAGGTCGCCCGGCCTTCAGATCGCGGAGGTCCGATAGAAACGCTGCGGCGGCCGAACGTCGGCAGTTCCGGGCATCCGACGTTCTTCCCTCGAAGACGTCGGCTTCGGCATAGATGAACAATCCAGCGCCTGGAAGGCGGAATCCGTGAGAGAGCGTTCCGGTGACGACCAAAACCGCCGCATACTGCGCATCTTCTCGGCGCGATCGACCGGGGACGGCGAACACGTCGTACTCTTTGAGAAGCTCTATCGTCCGTTCGGCACGCCCCGGTGTGGCTGCCACGAACAGGACGGCTTCTCCTTCGTCTCCGCAACCGGCGGATCTCGGCAACCCAATCCGCGACGCGCCCGTGCATCGCCACCGTCGGTTGGCACCGAATGTCATGCGCACCTGAAGGCGCCTCGGATGCGTTCATCGAGACCGCCGACACCGGAGAGCGACCAGGGCTGTGCCCTGGTTGAGGCGTCCCTTGATCGTCTCCCAATCGGCAAAGAGCTCGCTCGGTGGGAGTGCGCGTTGCTTTCGTGAGACGACTTCCTCGTGACTTCGCTGCAATTGCTCGAGCAGGCTGGTCGCGTGGGCCTCTATCTCATCCGGTTCGGAAACGATGATCCGGCTGTCACCCGCCAGATTGAAATAGTCGAAAACGGTGGCCGAACGGTCGAACCCGGCCGTGTTCGCGCCGCCTTCCCTTGTCTTCGCGACCGGCATCTTTCATCCCGGGGCCGTTCGGTTTCGTGAGCACATCCTGAAGAGTACAACCGTGACCTGATCGATGGACTCGACCGAACGCTGAGTCGCAGGGTCGTAGCGACGAATTGATTCGATTGTGTCGCCTATGAACTCGAGCCTGACAGGCTGTGCCTCACCAGCGGGAAAGATGTCGACAATCCCACCGCGCACGGCGAATTCGCCGTGTTGGTCGGCAGGGTCCTCGCGGTTGAATCCTGCATCCACGAGTAGTTCAGCCAGATCCGTCGGGGCGATCTCCTGACCGGGTTTCAAGTCGAGCGCGGCGCCGAGAAGCCGCCGGGGAGCGCTTATTCTCGGAATCAGAGCCGAGGCTGACGCGACGATGACTCGAGCCGTGCGGCTACCAATCCCATGCAACGCCAGAGCGCGCGCCGAGGTGACGCCGACGTGGGGTGCGAGACCTCTGTAGCGGGTCTATTTCGTGGGATGGGAAAGGCAGCACAGCCCGATCTCTCGCTGTGCCGGACAAGCCTTCCAAGGCTGCCAGGAAAATCCGACATCGGCGACGGCTTCGTCGATTTCACCGTCGCTTGGCACGACGTACTCAGACCGCGCCCTCGCGGTAGATTCGTCGCCGTAGCCGCAACGAAGAATGCCTTGGCCGCCGGCGTCAGGCCCGAGACCACGCTGGCGGGCAAGGCGATTCCACTGCGCGCCATGGCTGTCTTCAGCAGCGCGCGCAACCCCAGAGATGTTGATGTGGTCACAACCGACTACTCTCGGCCGTTGGTCTTGAACCGCACCCCAGGTGAGAACACCCACCGGTGATGTGGCCGATAAATCCCAACGTCTTGCGTGCGCGACTTGACCCGGAACGTGTAAAGAAGGCGGTGATAGTCGCACGGAACGCCGTCGCGCTTGTGAACAGCGACATCGACCTTATATGTTCCTCCACCAAATCCAGCGCGTCGACCTCGAAGCTGACCTCGGCGTCGCCACTCAACAGTTCTGGATCCATCTGTTCGACGTAGGTGTTGGTGCCGTAGCAGCAAACACCGTCTGCATTGAACACCCCGACCCCAAAACAAAGTCCTCGGAAGCCTGATGCGCGCGCACCCGGAGTCGGATCGTCATCGCATCACCGGAGTGAAAGACCAATGTGGGCCGGCCGTCCCGGTCGAGAAAGGCGACGTCCGTGATCTCGACATTGCGCGATCCCCATCGTCCTTCGACCGCCTTGAACATGTCCATCGGCCGATCGGCTTCAGCTGGACCTTCGGCGGGAATGTGGGTCGACTCTCCGGAACCGGCGATCCCTCGCGGATGTTCGTGGACTCGACGGCCTTGGCCGTCGTGGTGGCCAGCATCTGCTCTTCGCTCCGCTCAACGGCCGTCAGGTACGCATCGACGACGCGCTTGGGATCCCCATGCGTAACGGCACGGCCACCGTCAAGCCACAGCGTTTCGTCGCAGAACCGCTCCACGAGATTGAGCGAATGGGTCACGAGGAGAACGGTGCGGCCACGTCGTCGAAACTCCGCGAATTTGTCGAGGCACTTATGCGTAAACTCCTCGTCTCCAACCGCCAGAACTTCGTCAACCAGCAGTACGTCGGGATCGACATGGATTGCCACGGCGAATCCCAACCTCATGTACATACCTGACGAATATGTCTTGACAGGTGCGTCGATGAACTCGCGCAGCTCCGCAAAATCGACGATCTCGTCGAAACGGGCCTGGATCTCGCGCTTCGTCAAGCCGAGCATGATGCCGTTGATATAGACGTTCTCACGTCCTGAAATCTCGGGGTGGAAACCAGCCCCCAGCTCGATCAGCGCCGACACCCGCCCATCGACGCGGACGGAGCCGCTGGTAGGTTTTGTAATGCCTGCAACGAGCTTGAGCGCAGTGCTCTTGCCGGAGCCGTTTCGCCCCGATGATGCCGTAGGCCCGCTCCCGCGGGACCGTGAAGGACACGTCCGTCAAGGCCGGAAACACCTCGCTCGGTTGGAGGTCCCGCAGGATGCTCCGCTGCAACAGCGCGCTTTTGAGAGTCGAGAACTGCCGACCGCCGTAACGGCGATAGATCTTCGATACGTTGGCAAGCTCGATGGCCGGGGTCATACGGCCTCAGCGAATGAGTCCCGCAGCCGATCGAAAAACCAGTAGCCCGCCAAGAAGAGCGCGACGGAGGCAACACCAAGGGCCAGCAACCACTTCCAGTGGCCGACCGGTCCATTGAAGAACAGGATCTCTTGATAGGAAATGGCCAGGTGCGTAAACGGGTTGAGGTCGAACAGCACCTTGAAACGTTGAACGTTTTCCTGGCGCCAGTAATAGATGATGGGCGTGCTGAAGAACCATAACAGGAGGATGTTGGTCAGGAGGTCGCGAATGTCGCGAAAGTGTACGGTCAAAGCGGACAACAGAAGCGCCAGCGCCGGCTGTGAAGATCAGCTGAATCGCGACCGCGATAGGGAAACCAGAGTAGATCGTTCGGATCGGGCCAGCGCCGGTAGCCAATCAGGAACACCAGGAGGATCGGTAGTCCGAGGAAGAAGTGCACCATGTTCGCCAGGACGCTGACCAGCGGAGGATTTCGGCCGGAAACAGTACCTTCTTGATCAGGTTTCCTCCCGAAATCAGCGACGCCGGACGCCTCGACGAGCGACGATGAAAACCAGTTCCACGGAAGAAGACCGCAAAACATGAAAAGCGCGTACGGCTGCAGCCCGGACGTCGTGTTCGGGATGACGACGGTAAACACGAACGAATAAACCAGCAGGAGCAGCAGCGGATTGATGAACGACCAGAAGAACCCAAGCACCGACTCCGCGGTAGCGAGCCTTCAGCTCGCGTGCTACCAGACTGAAGATGAGACTGCGGTATCGAACGAGTTGAGCGAGGTTGTGAAGCAACTCAGGAGCGGATTCTAGCGCGACTTGCTACTTGAGGCGGATTAACGACTTCCATGAGGGCAATGCGCGCGCGCTCGAAATCCATGTCAGGTGCAGGCCCGCCCATTCGCTCCTCCGCCCGCCGCTTCGCCGCTTCAGCTCGCGCGACGTCGATTTCGTCGGCGCGCTCGGCGATTTGCGCCAGGATGGTCACGCGGTCGGGCCCAACTTCAGCGAACCCAAAGGCAACGTGAAGGTAGTGCACTTCGCGTCCTTGCCGTGCTCAATAATTCCCAACTGCAGCGCTGCTAGCAAAGGCGTATGCCCCGGCAAGACCCGAAGCTACCCTTCGGCTCCCGGAATCTCGACCTCGTCGACCTGCTCGTTGACCAGCAAGCGATCGGCGGACACGATCTGGAGTTGGAGGTGGGTGGGTAGAGACATAACCGTGGTGAACCTTGAGTCCGAAGTCTGAAGTGACTTCTACCTTCCTTAAGCCGCCTGGCGTTTACGGAACCTTTCGATCACGTCCTCGATCGTACCCGCCATCCAGAAATCCTGCTCCGGGATCTCGTCGTGCTTGCCGTCCACGATTTCCTTGAAGCCGCGGATCGTGTCGGCAATCACGACGTACTTGCCGTCGAGACCGGTGAACTGCTGCGGCGACGAAGAAGGGCTGCGAGAGGAACTTCTGAATCTTCCGCGCGCGCGACACCGTGAGCTTGTCCTCCTCGGAAAGCTCGTCGATCCCGAGGATGGCGATGATGTCCTGCAGATCCTTGTAGCGCTGCAGAATCTGTTTGACGGCGCGTGCCACGCGGTAGTGCTCGTCGCCGATGATCCGGGGATCGAGAATGCGCGAGGTGGAGGCCAGCGGATCGACCGCCGGATAAATCCCAGCTCCGAAATCGGCGCGAGAAAGGTTCGTCGTGGCATCCAGATGCGCGAACGTCGTCGCCGGCGCCGGATCGGTGTAGTCGTCGGCTGGGACGTAGATTGCCTGCACGGACGTAATCGACCCCTTCTTCGTCGAGGTGATGCGTTCCTGCAGCTCGCCCATTTCGGTCAGCAGCGTGGGTTGATAGCCGACCGCCGAAGGCATGCGGCCCAGGAGCGCCGAAACCTCCGACCCCGCCTGCGTGAAGCGGAAGATGTTGTCGATGAACAGCAGAACGTCCTTGCCTTCTCCGTCGCGGAAATACTCGGCCACCGTCAGCGCCGACAGCCCGACGCGGAGGCGCGGGCGCCCGGCGGCTCCGTCATCTGTCCGTACACGAGCGCGGCTCGAGACTTGCTGGGATCATTGATGTCGATGACCCCGCTCTCCTGAAACTCGAGCCACAGATCGTTGCCCTGCGCGCGTCCGTTCACCAACACCGCCGAACACAGACACGCCACCGTGTTTCAACGCGATGTTGTGGATGAGCTCCATGATGACTACGGTCTTTGCCGACACCGGCGCCACCAAAGAGCCCGATCTTGCCGCCCGTGCAGCTACGGCTCGAGCAAGTCGATGACCTTGATCCCGGTTTCGGAACATCTTCAGCTCGGTCGATTGGTCCTCGAAGTTCGGAGCTTGGCGGTGGATCGACCAGTGCTCCTTCGCCACGACGGGCCGGTCCGGAAAGTCCACGGGCTCCCCGAGCACGTTCAACACGCGCCCGAGTGTTCCGGGACCCACCGGCATCTGAATCGGGTGTCCAAGATCGGTCGCCTTCATCCCGCGCTGCATCCCATCGGTCGGCTTCATCGCAACGGCGCGAACGCGGTTCTCGCCCGCGTGCTGCTCGACTTCTGCGATGACGTCGAGGGCTGCCGCCCGCCCTGGCCATCGGAGACGACTCGGAGCGCATTGTAGATTTCCGGAAGGTGTCCGGCCTCGAACTCGACGTCGATAACCGGCCCGATCACCTGAACGATGTGTCCGACATTCTCTGCCATATGTGTTCCAACCAGAGCGCTTCCGCGCCTGAAACAACTTCGATGATCTCTCGCGTGATCGCCGGCTTGACGAACTTTGTTCATGTAGAGCGTGAGGCTCGCGATCATGTCGGCGGAATTCTTCGTCGCCGTGTCCATCGCCGTCATCTGTGCGGCAAAGAACGCGGCGTTGGACTCCAGGAGCGCCTGATAAATCTGAACCTCGACGTACCGTGGCAGCAACAGGTTGAAGATTTGCTGCGCCGACGGCTCGTAAAGATAGTCCACTGTGCTTTGCTGGCGAGAGTCTTCCACGTCGGCTCGCACGATCGGCAGCAGCTGGTCCACGACGACGCGCTGGGACATCACGGACTTGAACTCCGTTATAGATGAGCATCACGCGATCGACCTGTCCGGTGACGAACGCCTCGGTCGCCGCTCGGCCGATGACCGCGGCATCTTCGCACCGAAGCCGCTGGAAGATGCCGACCTGCTCGAACAACAACACCTCGAAGCCGCGCCTGGCGAAGAAATCACGCCCTTGCGGCCGACCAGCCCGAGCGTACAACGACTGCGGACTGTCGGCGACGAAGCCTCCGCCCGCCTTGATGATGTTCGTGTTGAAGCTGCCGCAGAGACCCTTGTCGGCGGACACTACGATGACGAGCGTCTGCTGGCCGAGCCGACATCCCGCGTTGCTCGAGCAGTGGATGAATCGATGGATCGACGCGCGACGCGACGCTGCTCAAGACGCGCTGGAGCTGCACGGCGTACGGCCGTGCGTTCATGATTCGCTCCTGCGCTCGGCGCAGCTTCGACGCGGCGACCATTTTCATCGCCTTGGTGATCTGTTGTGTGTTCTTCACCGCACGAATACGGCGGCGAAGGTCAATCAGTGACGGCATAGGGTCGAAACCAGCATCACAGCCAGGAACTCTCGACTCCTCGCGTCGAGTTATGCAGCCGCGGCTTTCCTACTGGCAAATTCCGCCGCAAACTGCTTCACCGGCTCCATCCAACGAGGCCTTCAATTGATCGTCGAGTTGCTTCTTTTCGGCAATCCCGCGGAAAGCTCGGATGTCGCGAATCGATGAAGCTGTAGAGTTCGGTTTCGAACGTCGGCACATCCGAGACGGCGATGTTGTCCAGATAGCCGTTCGTGCCGGCAAAGACAATCGCGATCTGGCGCTCAACTGGCAGCGGCTCGTACTGCGGCTGCTTGAGGATTTCCACCAACCTGGCCGCCGCGATTGAGCTGAGCCTGCGTGGCCTTGTCGAGATCGCTGCCGAATTGCGCGAACGCCGCAAGCTCCGCGGTACGTCGCCAGCTCGAGACGCAGCGAGCCGGCGACCTGCCGCATGGCCTTGATCTGCGCCGAACCGCCGACGCGGGACACGGAGTTGCCGACGTTGATCGCCGGCCGTACGCCCTGATGGAACAGATCCGACTCGAGGAAGATCTGCCCGTCGGTAATCGAGATCACGTTCGTCGGAATGTATGCGGACAGGTCACCCGCTTGAGTTTCGATGATCGGCAGCGCCGTCAGCGAACCGCCGCCCAGATCGATCTTCAACTCCGCGGCGCGCTCCAACAGGCGTGAATGCAGATAGAACACGTCCCCTGGGTAGGCTTCACGGCCCGGTGGTCGGCGGAGCAGCAACGAAATCTCGCGGTACGCCTGCGCGTGCTTCGAGAGGTCGTCGTAGATGCAAGAGCGCATGTCGCCCGCTGTCACGGAAGAACTCGCCCATCGTGCAGGCTGAATACGGACTGATGTAGCAGGAGCGGCGCCGGATCCGCCGCGGCTGCCGCCACGACGATCGTGTAACGCATCGCGTCGGCTTCTTCCAGCGTGCGCACGACTTGAGCGATGGTCGATTGCTTCTGACCAATCGCGTTGTAGATGCAGATGACGCCGGTTTCCCTCTGGTTGAGGATGGCGTCGATCGCGACAGCCGTCTTGCCCGTCTGACGGTCGCCGATGATGAGCTCGCGCTGGCCGCGGCCGATCGGCACCATCGCATCGATGGCCTTCAGACCCGTCTGCAGCGGTTCCTTCACCGGTTGTCGCTCGACCACGCCGGGCGCGATGCGCTCGATAGGCGCGAACTGCTTCGTCGGTGATCGGCCCCTTGCCGTCAACCGGCTGACCGAGCGCGTTGACGACGCGACCGAGCATCTCGTCGCCGACCGGCACCGAGATGATGCGGCCGGTCCGCTTGACCAGATCCGCCTTCCTTGATTTCCTTGAACTCGCCAAGGAGCACCGCGCCGACGCTGTCCTCTTCGAGGTTGAGTGCGATGCCGAAAACGCCGTGCGTGAACTCGAGCATTTCGCCAGCCATCGCGTGCTCGACGCCGTGAATCCGCGCGATGCCGTCGCCAATCGAAATGATGCTGCCGACTTCCGCGACGTCGACGTCCACGGCGTAGCTGCCGATCTGTTCGCGGATGATTTTGGAAATCTCGTCGGCTTTGATGTCCATCCCTTAGCCCTCAACCAGTCTGCTTCTGATTTTCTCCAGCTGCCGCGCGATGCTCCCGTCGTGCACACCACGCTGCCGATGCGCGTCACGACTCTCCAGGATGGCAGGATCGACGCGCTGCACGACAGTCACGGTCCTCCCGGTGACCTCTTTCAAACGTCGGCCGATCGCGTCCGTCCGCTGCGCCGCCAGCGGCTCGATCGTCGTGACCTCGGCTCGAACGACATGCCGATAATCGAGCACCTCGCTCGCGATAGCTGGCCAGGAGATCGGGAAGCAGGGCCAGCCGATCGCGTTCGGCGAGAAGCGTCAGCAACTTGGCTAGAATCGGCGTGAGACCCAACCGCGCAGTGAGCTCCGCCACTGCGGCGCGCTTGCGCGGACCGGGACCGCCGGATTGAGCATGACACGCGCGAAGTGTCGGGTGCTGTTTGAACAGGTCGGAGAAAGCCGCGAGCTGCTGCTCGATATAGCTCGAGGGTCTCCCTGTTCTTTGACGGCAACGTCAAAGAGCGCTCGGGCGTAACGGATGGCCGCGCTTCTACTAGTCATGCGTCTGCTTTTGTGACGTGTCGCGCTTACGCCGAGTTTCACAAGCGGCCGGACAACCCTAATCCCTGACCCGCCCTGCTCTTCGGCTTTCTTTCGGTGGAAGCTCTGACGACAAGCTTGTAGTCGTGGCCGGAAGCGCCGGCAGCACCATTCCGCTCGGACGCGCCGGCGCGAGATAAGCATCGATTTATACCATTCTCAGCGCTCGAACAACAACCCGGGCAACCCCAACCGACGACCGCACTTCGCCGATTTTCGCTGCCGATACGCCAACCGGCGTCGGAAGGCGGCGCTTATCCGATCAACCTGCGTCTCTCGCCACAGCGACCAACAGACCGCCGGAGGTTTGTGGATCGTAAAAGAAGATCCAGCAATCTCCGCGGCGACAGACGACTCGACGCTCGGTCATTTCCCCAAAATGCTCGCGATTGGAGGCAAGCCCTCCGAGCGATTCTGCGCGACAAGCGGCAACACACCTTCAAACCAGTGGCACATGAGCAGCTTCCACCACCAGGGCCACGTTGCTCGCCATCGCCATTTCCGCGGCATGCCCGATAAGGCCGAACCCGTAACGTCGGTGCAGGCGTGCACCACGCCGGCAGGCATATCCCTGCAGGGCCTCGGAAGCGGCCCGATTCAACGTGCGCATCGAACGCACAGCTTGGTCGGCGACTGCAGCCGTGTACGCGGTCAAACTTGATCGCTGTCCCGACGATGCCTGTCCCAATCGGCTTAGTCAGAAAGAGCGCGTCACCTGGTTTTGCGCCCGCGTTTGTAGAATCCGCGCCGGATCGGCGGCACCCGTAACCGCGTATCCAAACTTGATCTCCGGATCCTGCACGGTATGACCGCCAAGCAGAACCACGCCTGGCTTCGCTGCAACTTGTCGAACCCGCCAAGAAAGATTTGGCGCAGCGTGGCGTAGTCGAGTGTGTCTTTCGGAAACGCGCTAATGGCCAGAGCCGTCAAGGGGCGACCGCCCATCGCGTACACATCGCTGACACGCATTTGCGGCCGCGATCTGCCGCATACGTGTATGGGTCGTCGACGATGGGCGTGAAAAATCGACTGTCTGCACCAGCGCTGGCCCACCGTCCCACACGCACACACCCGCATCGTCAGAGGTCCGGAAATCCACCAGGACCCTCGGATCGGTTTGTCGTGGGATGGCGCTCAACACCTGAGCGAGCTCGCCGGCGGCGAGTTTGCTCGCTCAACCGGCGCAGGCGACCATTTGCGTCAAACGCTTGGCCATTTTCACCTTCAATTTTACGCTGGGGCCCCACCTATGAAGCGAGAATCGCTTCCGACTTCCAGGTTGCTTGGCTTTTTCAGGCAACCTGTTTAGGTCACCGGTTCGTGAGTTGTTCGAAGATCCGAATGAGCTCTGTCCTCGGAATTGAAGTCGATTTCGATTCGTCCTCGGGATCCTCTTCGACGATCCGCACGGGCGTGCCAAGAGCGAAGCGCAGGCGCTCTTCCGCAGCCTGGGTGTGAACGTCTCACGGGTTTCGGTGCCGTTGTCGCGGGCGGCTTCCCCGCCTCCACGAGTCGTTTCACCATGGATTCGGTCTCGCGGACGGAAAGGGTTGCGCGCAATGATCTCGCGAGACAGGCGCCGTTGATCGGCTTCGACCGGAAGGGCGACCAGTGCGCGGGCGTGGCCCATCGGAGAGCCGACCGGACGCGACTTCTGCGCGAACTTCGTCGGACAGCTTCAACAACCGCAGATGATTCGCGATCGTCGCACGGTCCTTCCCCACCGCCGCCGCGATGTCTTCCTGCCTCAACTGGAACTCGTCGGACAGACGCCTGTATGCGAGCGCCTCCTCGATTGGATTGAGATCCTCTCGCTGAATGTTTTCGATCAACGCCATCTCCAGGAGCGATCGCTCCTGTCCCGCCGCCACCTCTCGCACGACGATCGGAACTCGCGAAAGACCGGCTTTGAGCGCAGCACGCCACCGACGCTCACCGGCAATGATCTGAAACCGATCGCCAACTTTCCTCACGACAATCGGTTGGATGACGCCGTTCGACTTGATGGACTGGGTCAGCTCGTCGAGTCGTGCATCGTCGACGCTTGGTACGTGGCTGGAAGGTGTTCGGCACCAGGCGATCGATGTCAACGTCGGCGGGCGCCGTGCGGGGCTCTGGCGAATCCGGAATCAGCGCGCTCAGTCCTTTGCCGAGAGCAGGACGTTTTTCCATGGCATCACCGAGACGATTGTTTCGCGGTGTTATTGAACGTTCGCGGATACATTGATGCTCACGCGGCCGGTGCGTCGGAGCGCTGCAGGACTTCGCGTGCAAGCGCAAGGTACGCGGCGGCGCCGCGCGACTTCACGTCGTACAGGATGACTCGGCATACCGTGACTTGGCGCTTCGCCAAGTCGGACGTTTCGCGGAATCACCGTCTGGAAGACCTTCTCTTTGAAAAACTGACGCACGTCGGTCGCAACCTGCTGACCGAGATTCGTGCGATCGTCGAACCATCGTGGAGCAACACGCCTTCGATCTGGAGGTCCGGGTTCAGAGCCGCTCGCACACGACGTAGGGTGCCGATGAGATCGGCGAGTCCCTCCAGCGCGAAATATTCGCAGTGCAGGGGATCAGTACCGCATCGGCCGCAACCAGCGCGTTCAGCGTCAGCAGGCCGAGTGACGGAGGGCAATCGATGAAAATGTAGTCGAAGGCTTCTCGCAGTGGCGTCAACACCGTCCGAAGGCGGCCCTCCTCGCTCTGGAAGCGCGACGAGCTCGATCTCGGCGCCGGTCAAGTTGCTGTCGGCCGGGAGGAGACTCCATGCCGGCAACGCTCGTCGCAATGAGGTAACGATCGCCATGTCATTGATCGGGTCGGTTGCCGTCAGCGCTTCGTAGATTGTGGCGCCCGGCGTGCTCTTTCCTTTTGTCCCACGCCGCTCGTGAGGTTCCCTTGGGGGTCCACATCAACGACGAGCACGCGCTTGTCAGAAAGGGCGAGCGATGCCGCCAGGTTGATCGTCGTCGTGTCTTGCCGACCCCGCCCTTCTGATTGGCGACTGCCACGATCCTTGCCATAAATAACTGATTTTGCGAGGCTTATCTGGTAAGCCGTATATTTGGGCAATTACCAAAATCAAACTTGAAGCAGCAACCAACTGCGCGGGAGGAGAATACGAGACAGCCTAAGTGGGCGTCAATGCCTAATCAATGAAATTCAGATGTTGGCGGTGGAGTGCGAAGGCTAGGGACCTCACGTTCCACGTGGAACACCACCGACTCACTCGAAAGCTCAGCAGAGGTCAGGGCAAGCAAATGGTGAGACTGGAGAGTCCAGGGACGAGCGCGACCCTTCTGGCTTCTTGAAACGTTCAGTCAAGACCGACGCTGGAGCAGTCCCGAAGAGAAACAACTGACCATCGAGTACTCATGAACCGCCGGACGAGTGACAGAAGTTCGGCATCAATCCGTAGCGCACGCGTCGTAACGAGTTGAGCGGAATGGAGAATTGGCGACCAGTCTTCGAGGCGCAGATTGACGACGGTGACGTTCGCCAGGTTGAGCTCACGAGCAACTTCTCGAAGGAATGCGGCTTTCTTGGCTCGAGCCTCAACCATTGTCAGCCGGGCTTCCGGACGGAGAACTCGCAGGGCACCGCCGGTGATCCGCCACCTGAGCCGAGATCGAACCACGTCAACGGAGAAGCCTGCACATGGCGGGCGGCCACCAACGGCTCGATGAACAGCCGATCGAGAGTCTCGTCGCCTAATGGTTCCAGGGGCAGGGCAGTCAGGTTGATGCGGCGATTCCACCGCACGAGGAGCTCGAAGTAGGTCTGCAGTTGATCGACTTGCGGGGTGGCGAGCGTGACGTTCAACGGGACCGAACGGTCGATCAAGCGCCGTCGCAACTCCTCGACGCTCACCTTGAAGACCGAGAAATGTGGCTGGAAAAGAACGGCAACCGCCGCTGGCGTAACCCCTGGAATCCTCATGGCCTGGCCCAATGTGTCCGGCCGGACTTGGGTCAGCTCGATGAACAACCTCTCCGCGTCAACCCGGGAATGCCGGTGTAGGAGAAGTCGGGCGGGGATTTTACGACGCTCGTTCCGCTTGGCGTGCTCGATCTCCTGCTCCTGACGACGCAAATATCCTGCGTATTTGACTGCGGTCTCGGCGCTCATCAAGTCGATTGATGGGTTCGTTTCTGAAATTGCGAGGTGAACGGCGCCGTCGGCAGCCAGCGACTCGAGACGAATCTCGGGCTGTCTCAGCAGATGGTCCGCTGGCACTCGGGCGCCACTCGCCCTGCGTACTTAGCGTCGATTCGAGCGCACGCAGGTTTCGACCGAATCGATCGCTTCGCGCGGCGAAGACCGACCATGCGATCGTCATCTACGAGCCCGGAGCTCGCGACCTCTCGGAGTGAGCCTCAGATCGGCGTTGTCGATGCGCAAGAGCAGCCGATGCTCGGCCCGCGAAGTGAACATGCGGTACGGTTCCAGGCATCCCTTCGTGATTAGGGTCGTCCACCAGAATACCGATATGCGCCTCGTCGCGGCGTAGCTCCAATCCCGGCAGGCGCCGAGGCGATCGAGCCGCGTTAACACCCGCGATGATCCCCTGGGCAGCCGCTTCCTCGTAGCCGGATGTGCCGTTGATCTGACCCGCAAGAAACAACCCCTGAACCCTTTTGGTCTCGAGATGGCGCGTGAGCTCCGTCGGCTGAATGAAGTCGTACTCCACCGCATAACCCGGTCGCAGAAGCACGGCCTCTTCAAGGCCCGGCAGCGCGTGCACCAGGTCGGCCTGCACATCCCGCGGCAAACTCATCGAGAAACCATTCACGTAGATCTCGCGCGCCTCCTCGCCTTCGGGCTCCAAGAAGATCTGATGCCGTTCCCTCTCGGGAAATCTCACGATCTTGTCTTCGAGCGAAGGACAATATCTCGGCCCGATGCCTTGGATTTGGCCGTTGAAGAGGGAGAGCGCGCGATGTTTTTCCGGACGATGTCGTGGACCCGGTCAGTGGTGTGGAGCAGATAGCAATCGATTTGGGACCGGGTAATCAAACCGGTCAGAAACGAAAACGGGACTGGCGGAACATCGCCCTGCTCGCGGGTGAACGCGCCTCGCTCGATCCCTTGGTCGAAGTCGATGCTCTCTCGATCGAGCCGCGGCGGAGTGCCGGTCTTGAGGCGGCCCCACTCGAAGCCGAACGACTTGAGGCGATTCGGCGAGATCACGTGAAGGCGGCTCGCCGAACCGGCCGGCCGCACGTTGTTCATCTCCGACGTGAATCAAGCCCGTTCAGGAACGTCCCGGTCGTCACCACCAAAGACCTCGCACGCGTATTCGTCGCCTTCTTCCATGGCGACGCCGACAACTCGCTCCCCGGACGTGAGAATCCGCCCGGCCTTTCCAATCAGCCATTCGATGTTGGACTGGGCCTCGAGCGCGTTCCTGACCCATTCTCCGTACCGCTTCTTGTCGGCCTGCGCACGCGGCGACCAAACCGCCGGTCCGCGACTCCGATTGAGCAACTTGAATTGAACTCCCGTTGCATCGATCGCGCAGGCCCATCAGGCCACCCAACGCGTCGATCTCACGAACGAGATGGCCTTTGGCGGTTCCGCCGATCGCGGGATTGCACGGCATCTGGGCGACCGTGTCGCGCGACAGAGTGCAAATTGCGACACGCACGCCCAATCGCGCTGCGGCATAGGCGGCTTCGGCACCGGCGTGGCCGGCACCGACGACGATCACGTCGAAGAAATCCTTCATGAATGCGCAGCCAGAGCGTTCTACTTTCCGATGCAGAAGCGCGAAAAATATGCGCGAGCACGTCGTCGGTTGTTCGGCGGCCGGAGATCTCTTCGAAGGCGCGACGGGCGTCCTGCAGATCGGCCAGCACGAATTCCTCGGAAAGCGAACCGTTTTCTGAAAGGGCGGCCGAGCGCGCCCGAACGAGCGCAGGTTTGCGCCAACCGCACGAGATCCGCATGTCTCACGTTTGTGATTTCGGGTCTTTCACGAAACGACTCGGCGTCGAGCGCCTCGATGAGTTGCCGGCGCAAGTCGTCGATTCCGGCGAGCGTCTTCGCGGATACCGCGAGGGCGGCCGGTTCCAACCATCGACGCTCGAGATCCGCCTTGTTTGAAACGAGCACCCGTCGAGCGCGAGCAGTCTCTTCGAGGATCTGCCGATCCGCCTCGTCGAGCGGGTTCGCTCCGTCGAGAACGACAAGGAGCAAGTCCGAAACAGTCTGAGCATGCCGGGCTCGCAGCACGCCTTCTTGCTCAATCGCATCAGACGTAGGACGAAGACCGGCGGAGTCGACCATCGTCACCCGGAGTCCATCGAGCTCGACGACCTCGGTGAGAAGGTCGCGCGTGGTGCCTGGAACGTCCGTGACGATCGCACGCGATGCACCGAGCAGCGCATTGAAGAGGCTCGATTTCCCGACATTTGGCTTTCCACGATCGTGACTTGGAAACCCTCTCCGGACCAGTCGGCCTCGGTCGGCTTGCTCGACGAGAGCGGCGACGCGTTCCAGGAGCGCGTCGATGGCGCCCGCCAACTCAGTCGGATTGACGAAGTGATAGCCTTCCTCCGGAAAATCGACCGAAGCCTCCAGCCTGGCGATCAAATCGAACAGACTTTCAGCGATCGCACCAATTGTCCGTGTCAACGTGCCTTGAAGCTGATCGAATGCGCGCACGCGCCTGCAGGGCGTCACGGCATCGACCAGATCTGCGACGGCTTCCGCCTGGGGCAGGTCGGATTCTTCCGTTCAAAAAGGCGCGCAGCGTGAATTCACCCGGCTCCGCGAGCCGGGCCCTGGAGCATCGCCGCTGCAACGATTGCGCGAAGGACGACGGGGCTGCCATGCGCGCTCAGCTCCACCACATCGTCGCCGGTGTAGGAGCGCGGTCCAGGAAAGTACATCGCGAGGATCTGATCGATCGTGCCGCCCTGCAGTCGAGCCCTGGTAAATGTTGCGTGGCGCGGCTCGAGGTCGCGGTCGTGGGTGATGAGGCAACGGCTGATCCGCCGGGCATCCGGCCCGCTCAGCCGAACGACTCCAATTCCGCCCGTCCCGGCGGTGTCGCGATGGCCACAATGGTGTCGGACGTTGAAAACATCGGAACCACGGAAAGTGGTTCATCTGCGCGCAGAGATCAAGACAGTCTTCAGAAAGCGTCACCGATGCTTTCCGTCGTGGCCCCGGGAACCTCGGCAACCGCGAGATGCACGATGCGTCGCTCGTAGGGATTGAGCGGTCCGAGTTGCTGGTCGATCCCGGTCTGCTGCGCCTTCTCGGCCAGGAATCTCGCCATTCGGCGAAGCTCCACGTCCTTGCCTTTCCTGTATTCAAGAGCATCGACGAAGATGCGCTGTTCGCCCGGCAGGGCTCGACCGTAGCGCGGTGTCGACGATGTGCTGAAGGGCCTTGAGCGGTTCGCCGCGTCGCCGCACCAGGATTTCTGCCTCGTCGCCGCCGATGTTCAAGCGGGGGCCGTCCGAGGTGCGCTCGACGGAAATCTCGGTCTTTACGCCCAGCGCAGACGTGAATTGCTCCAGGAACTCGGAGACCGAACTGGTGATGTCGTTGGTCATATCGTCTCAGGGCTCCCGCGCCGCAGCCTCCGTCTTGCCGCCGCCCACGCGCTTCATGCGACGCTCCGCGGGAGGTCGAACGCTGCGGACGTTGGGCGGGCCAATCAAGTAGTTGGTCAGATGCTGCTGGCCGATGCCCCAGAGGTTGCTCATCAACCAGTACACGGCCACGCCGGCCGGCGCCCAGAGAAACATGACCGGTGAAGACAATCGGGCATGAACATCATCATCTTCTGCTGAACGGGATCGGCCGCCGTCGCCGGCGAGATCTTCTGCTGCCAAACCATCGTGGCGCCCATGAAGCACGGGCGTGATGTAGCAGCGGATCGTGCACGCGACAGGTCGTGGATCCAGCCGAAGAACGGCGCGCCGCGGAGCTCGATCGCCGTCGACAACAGCGCAGTAGAACGCGATCAGCACCGGCATCGTCAGCAGCATCGGCACGCAGCCGCTCGCCGGGATTGACGCCGCGCTCGCGGTACAGCGCCATCATCTCCTGATTCATCTTCTGACGCGCGCCGGATCGGTCGTCTTCAGCTTCGCGTAGCGATCCTGAATCGCCTTCACCTCTGGCTGGATCTCCTGCATCTTCCGCATCGACACGACGCTCTTGTGGCGCAGCGGAAACATGATCGGCGTTGATGATGATGGTCAGGATGATGATCGACCAGCCGTAGTTGCCGACGTAGCTGTTGACCCATTTGAGCGAACGCAGAAGCGGGACGACCAGAACTGCGAACATGCCGAAGTCGATCGCCCGCACCAGGTCGCGATCGATCGGCGGCCAGAACGTCGAAGTCCTTCGGACCGGCGAAGAACTTGATGGGCGTGTCCCGGCGGCTTGGCTCGATCGAGTAGGCGACCGAGATCACGTTTTCGGACTCTTTGGAGTCCGGCGGGGGAGAGATCGAGATCGACTGATACGTGACCTTGCGTGCTGCCGGGAGCGAACGCCGCGGTCATGAAGTAGTTGTCGTCGACGCCGACGAACTGAAAGTCCCCTTCGTAACTCGGCTTGTTCCCCAAATCCTTGACCGAGAGCCGCTGAACCCTTGTTTCCTTGGGAGCGCAGGCCGCGCGCCTGTTGCGCATGCCGGCTGGCCTCGCCCAGGTCGCCTACCGCCGGTCCCCAGAGGATCGTATGGCTCGGGAACACTCAGCGTTGAAGGTCACGATGTAGCCGGACGGGTCGAGATTGAACTCATGACCACGTGGAGCTCATTGCCGGCGGTGGAGTACCGAACCGCAGCCTCGTTGGGCCGGTAATCGGGGAACCCTCGGGGGAGCGCCGCTGACCGCATACAACGCGCTATTGACGACCGCGTTTGTCTGGGGAGTGGCCACTCGAGGTGCGAAAGGAAGAGGCTCATTCCCGAGCTGGCTGACGACGAGCTCCTGCGGCTGCTGGTTTTGATCGAGGTAGTGTTTCAAGCCGCCAGCTCCTCAACCGGGCGCCGCGATTCGTAAACTGCAGCAATGACATCCTGTGTTTCGACTTTGACTTCGCGCTCCGTTTTCTCCCCGATGAGGGTCGCTACGGCAGGCGGGAAGTCTGGCTCGCTTCAGCGGGCGGCTGGGCTGCTCGATGCGGGGCCCGCAGACGTCCCGGCGTGCCTGCGTCCGGCGTCTTCGCTGTCGTCGGAGAGGGCTTGGGAACCGGCTTGACCACCAAGGCCTGCCAGAGGTAGAGCGACAGAAAGCACAGGAGAATCGCTATCAGAACACGCTTTTCCATTCGTCACCACCGTCACACCGGATCGCCGCTCTACGGGCACGGGATCGTAGCCGGCCTTACACAGCGGATGGCAACGCGCCAGGCGCCGGGCGGCCAGCCAGGCGCCCCGGCAGACGCCGCGGCGGGCAATCGCTTCCGCGGCGTAGTCCGCGCAGGAAGGAAGAAACCGGCACGAGCCCGTAAGATACGGCGAAATAAGGACTTTATAGAGCCGGATCAGACCGAGCGACAAGCGAACGGGAAGGTCGGCTCACCGGACATTTTGAAACCGGCGGTTGAGGAGCATGCGGTAATCAGCCTCGAGGACCCGGTGATGCTGGCCTCGAGAAATTTGGGACGTGGGTACCACTAACGACATCAAACCCCACCGCAATCTTGTTACGGCGGAAAATCTCTCTTATCAAGCGCTTAGCACGGTTACGCTGGACTGCGCCACCCAGTTTTCGCGGCGGCGATTCCAAGACGCCCGACTTGATGCTGGCTGGTGGTGAGCATGAACAAGGTGCTGTAGCGACCCGAATCCTCGTGCCTCGCTCGTATACCCTCTGAAATTCGACGCGTCGTCGGATGCGCCTCGTTCGGTCGGAACCGGCCGTCACGGTCACGGCCCGCTCGAACTTCGGCCGGTCCTGTGATCGGTGCTTACTCGCTGCTGACCGTCAGGCGTGCTACGCCCTTTCGCACGCCGCCGTTTCAGCACAAGGCGGCCGTTCTTGGGTAACTCATTCGCGCGAGAAACCCATGAGCTTTCCTTGCGGCGGCGAGTATTGGGCTGGAAATGTCCGCTTTCCCTTCATTGCGAGTCCTTCTGCGGCAACATACAAGCCGTCAATGGTAGCGAACGCCTTCCTGAGGTGTCAATTGGCGCGGCTTTGTGTTACAGTCGGCGGCTTCCGCGAATCATCGCCACGCCGGTCGAGGGCATGCGCGTTTGGTTGCTCCCCAAAGTTTTCCACACCCAGTGGAAAAAACTGTGGAAATTCGCCGAGTTTGGGACTGATCTGTAATTTCGACCCGGTTTTCGGGGCTCTTCACTGGGGCGAAACCGCGAAAACGCGATAGGAACGGCTCAGGCGGCCCTCGAGTCGCGGAAGACGCACGAAAGATGGCCCCGTAAAGATGGGCGAAGGTCCGGCAGCCCCATTTCTTCCGGAAGAAATGAACCTTTGGGATGAGATTCTGACGCCGGATTGAAACCAAGGTAAATCGGCACAGTTTCTATACCTGGTTCAAGCCGACTGCGTTCGTTTCGGAAGATCTCGGCGCGCTCGACCGTTCGCGTGCCCAATCCCTTGTTCAAAGATTGGCTCACCAAACACTACGCCGGAGTCATCAGCGAAGGCGATGGCTGAAATGAAGAAAGCCGAACTTCCCGTAAATTTCGTGTCTGAATCAGCCGGCGATGGGGCAACCGTCCCACTCGTCTTCGAAGAACCAGTTGCAGACCTGACAGAGACACCGACGTCCTCCGCGGGACTGTCCGGACTCAATCCCTCGCTACACCTTCGACACGTTCATCGTCGGATCTTCGAATCAATTCGCGCACGCTGCATGTCGCGCCGTTGCTGAAGCGCCGTCGCGGTCGTACAACCCGCTGTTCATCTACGGCGGGGTGGGTCTCGGCAAAGACTCACCTGATGCACGCGATCGGGCACTACGTGCTATCGCACGATCGCAATCTGAAGACTGACCTACATCTCGTCCGAACGCTTCATGAACGAGATGATCAACGCGCGTGCGCTACGATCGCATCCTCGATTTCCGCGAACGGTATCGAACCGTTGACGTGCTGCTGGTTGACGACGTTCAGTTCATCGCCGGCAAGGAAGGCACGCAGACCGAGTTTTTCCACACGTTCAACGCTCTCTACGACTCGCAAAAACAGATTGTCATCAGCAGCGACTGCCCGCCGCACGAGATTCCGTCGCTCGAGGATCGCCTTCGATCGCGGTTCGAGTGGGGATTGATCGCCGACATCCAACCACCCGATCTCGAGACGAAGGTGGCGATTCTCAAGAAGAAGGCCGAAGCCGAAGCGGTTCCGCTTCCCGACGACGTGGCGATTTACATCGCCGGCAAGATCAAGTCGAACATCCGCGAACTCGAAGGGTCGCTGATCCGGCTGATCGCATACGCCTCGCTAACCGGGCAGGAAATCACGCCGTCTCTCGCGCAAGAGGTGCTGAAGAACATCCTCGACCACGAAGAGAAAGCGGTCACGATCGAGATCATCCAGAAGTTCGTTTCCGACTACTACAACCTCCGCCTCGCAGATCTGAAATCGCGTAATAACTCGAAATCCATCGCCATGCCCAGGCAGAGTGGCGATGTATCTCTGCAAGGCTCTCACCCACTCCTCGCTACCCGAGATCGGACGGAGCTTCGGGGGCAAACATCACTCGACGGTGATCCATTCGATCCGGAAGATTGAGGATCTTGCGTCAGAAGGACGCAAGATTTCAACAGCGCTGATTGGCCAATTTTCTGGAAGGTTTTCGCTAGCCGCTGCAGAATTGCTGAGTTTTCACATGAGCACGCTCGCGGACGGCCTGTGGAGAGCTTGTGCATCACGTCAGACGGGCAGGAAGGGCTTTAGCCAGGAGTTTGAAGTCACGATTTTTGCACAACATAAGTTATTGAAAGATCAAGCACTAACGGCCTCGTCGGCTTTTCAACAGACCCTCTTCTCCGTTATAATTTTCATATTCTCGAATCTCTCCTCGTCCTTAGGGGATCGCGGGCCGAACCCGCCCGCTTCGAGGTCAGCACAGCCATGGAACTTGTCGTCCGGACAGAACGACCTTCTGCGAGAACTGCAACTTTTTCAGGGAATCGTCGAGCGGAAAAACACGATTCCGATTCTTGCCAATGTGCTTGATGGAAGCTCAAAGGCGATCGAGGTGCGCTTTCTCGCGACCGATCTGGAAGTTGGGTCTGCAGCAGTAAGTGTGCCGCTTCTGTCGCGAAGGGCGGGTCGCTGACTCTGCCGGCGAAGAAGTTCTACGAGATCGTCAAGTCGCTGCCGGAGACCGACATTCGCATCGCCGAGGACAAAGGCGGCGTGAAGGTCGCAGCCGATCGGTTCGATTCGCGGATGCAGACGCTTCCTCGCGAGGATTTTCCAACGCTGCCGGCAGCCGGAGTGGCTCCGCAACTCGCCGCTCTGCCAAGCGCACGCGTTAAGAAGATGGTCGCGAAGACGCAGTTTTGCGATCACCGGCGAAGACACGCAGCTATCTTCCTCAACGGCGCGCTTGTTCGTGCATGACGGCCGGATGCGATGAGTCTGGTAGCCACCGACGGTCACCGGCTGGCGCTTGTCACCGTCCCGGAACGGCGAATCACGGCCGAGGTCGCACGGTTCAAGGCCAAGCAAGCTGACGAAGTCAACAGACCGATTCTGCCGAAGAAAACACTCGGCGAGCTCGGCCGCCTGCTGGCAGGACGGCGACGAGGAGATTCGATTTCGAGCGCGGCGAGAATCACCTGTTCTTCGACGTCGGCGAGCCGAACTGCTGATCTCGCGGATGATCGACGGTCAGTTTCCGGCTTATGAACGCGCGTGATTCCGAAAGGCAACGACAAGCACATCGAATTCGAGCGCGACCGGCTGACCAATGCCGTCAAGCGAGTGGCGCTGCTGTCGAACGAGCGGTCGCGAGCCGTCAAGTTTCAGATTGAACAAGGCAAAGTGGACGTGACCTCGAGCAGTCCTGAACTCTGGTGAAGCGCACGAAGACGCTTCCGGTCGAGTATTCGCGTGAGGTCGATGCAGATCTGTTTCAACGCGCAGTACGTGCTCGATTTCCTTGCCGCGGTCGTCGACCGATGTCGTGTCGCTCGGACTGAAGGACGAGGTCAGCCAGGCCGATCATGAAACCGGTTGGCGCCGAGGGCTACGACTACACGTACGTGATCATGCCGATGCGAGTGTGACAGCAGCAATCGCTGAATCGGGCATCACACTGGATCTGCGAAGAACGGATGGAACATATCGACCGCACAGACCAGGAACCTGACACCGAACAAGACAGCCCGGTGACGAGCATCGCCTGCCATGAACCGTGCCCGGCGAACGGTACACGGTCACGCGCAGCGCGACGTCGCCGACTACTGCGCGGACAAGATCAAAGTCCTCGAAGGGCTTCGAGGCGCGTCCGTAAAGCGGCCGGCGATGTACATCGGATCGACCGGTCCGGCCGGCCTGCACCATCTCTGTCTACGAGGTCGTCGACAACTCGATCGACGAGGCGCTGGCGGGCTTCTGCGATCAGGTCAACGTCACGATTCACATCGACGGCTCGGTCACCGTCGTCGACAACGGGCGCGGCATTCCGGTCGACCTCCACGACGAGCGGCAAGTCGGCCGCCGGAAGTCGTGATGACGGTGCTCCACGCCGGCGGCAAGTTCGACAACGACAGCTACAAGGTGTCGGGCGGCCTGCACGGCGTCGGCGTTTCGGTGGTCAACGCGCTGTCGGAAACGCTCGACCTCGAGATCTGGCGGAACGGCCAGGTCTATCAGCAGACGCTACGAGCGCGGCACGCCCGGCCGGCTGATCTCGAGGTGACCGGCACGACGAAGCGCCGCGGCACCGAAGGTCACCTTCAAGCCGGACGCCGAGATCTTCGAGACCACCGTGTTCAGCTTCGACACGCTGGCCCAGCGCTCGCGCGAGCTGGCCTTCCTGAACGGCGGCATCCTCGATCACGCTCGACGACGAGCGCGACGGCAAGAGCCACAAGTTCCACTACGACGGCGGCATCGTGTCGTTCGTCGCAGCATCTCAACAAGAACAAGGCGGCCGTCAACGAGAAGCCGATTTACATGCGGGGCGAAAAGGACGGCATCGACGCCGAGATCGCCCTGCAGTGGAACGACGGCTACGCGGAGACGATTTACTCGTTCGCGAACAACATCAACACGCACGAGGGCGGCACGCATCTCTCCGGGTTCCGCTCGGCGCTGACGCGCACGATCAACTTCTACGCGAGCAAGAACAACCTCGCGAAGGACCTCAAGGAAAGCGTCACGCGGCGACGACATCCGCGAAGGTCTGACGGCGGTCGTCAGCGTCAAGATTCCGCATCCGCAGTTCGAGGGTCAGACGAAGACCAAGCTCGGCAACACCGAGGTCAAGGGCATCGTCGAGGCGATCGTCAACGACAAGCTCGGGCGTATCTCGAAGAGAACCCGAGCGTCGCCGAAGCGATCATCGGCAAGGCGATCGACGCGGCGCGCGCGCGCGAGGCGGCGCGCAAGGCGCGCGATCTCGTTCGCCGCAAGGGCGCGCTCGACGGCAGCTCGCTGCCCGGCAAGCTGGCCGACTGCCAGGAGCGCGATCCGGCCCTGAGCGAGCTCTACATCGTCGAGGGCGAGTCGGCCGGCGGCTCGGCCAAGCAGGGCCGCGATCGGCGCTTCCAGGCGATCCTGCCGCTCAAGGGCAAGATCCTGAACGTCGAGAAGGCGCGCTTCGACAAGATGCTCGGCAGCGACGAAATCAAGACGATGATCGCGGCGCTCGGCTGCGGCATCGGCGCCGAGGACTTCGACATCGAGAAGCTGCGCTACCACCGCATCATCATCATGACCGACGCCGACGTGGACGGCTCGCACATCCGCACGCTGCTGCTGACGTTCTTCTACCGGCAGCTGCCGGCGATCATCGAGAACGGCTACATCTACATCGCGCAGCCGCCGCTGTTCCGCGTCAAGCGCGGCAAAGTCGGAGACCTACATCAAGGACGAGCGCGAGCTCGAGGCGTACCTGATCAAGCGGCGCGACGGAAGCGCGCGTCGTCCGGATTCCTGCGAACCAGCATCGAGATTGCCGGGCGCCGATCTCGAGAAGCTGCTGCACAAGATGATCGCGCACCAGAAGTTCCTCGACACGGTCGAGCGGCGCGGTCATCCCGCGAGAGATCGTCGAGGCGCTGGTCGCGGCCGGCGCCGATCGCGAATACTTCGCCGACAAGGATACGTCTCGAAGGGCTCGCGCAGGCGCTGACCACGCCGACGCGCACCGGTGACGGTCCAGCGCGACGAAGAGCACAACCGCTACCTGCTGCAGGTCGAGGATCGATCGAACGGCTATCCGCGGCATCACACGATCGGTGTCGATTTCGTCACGGCTGGCGAGTACCGGACGCTGCTCGCGAACCGCCGCGACATCCCGGCGTCTGACGCGGCGAGATCGTCGTGTCAGCGTCGGCGGACGCGTCCGACGAGGCTGCCGACGAAGTGGCCGGCGGACCGATGCCGCGGCGATCGCTGGCGCGCCAGGCGCGCCTGGCGGACCAGGTGCGACACGCCGGAAGCCAGCCGAAGATCGGCGCCGCGCAAGGCCGGGAAGGACAAGCCGACCGACGTCCGCCTGGATTCGCTCGACGAACTGGTCGACTACTTCATCGCCGCCGGCAAAAAGGGCGTCGCGATCAACCGCTACAAGGGTCTCGGCGAGATGAATCCCGAACAGCTCTGGGCGACCACGATGGATCCGGCAGTGCGCACGCTGCTGCAGGTCCGCGCCGAAGATCACACGGAAGCCGACCTGATGTTCACGACGCTGATGGGCGACCAGGTGGAGCCGCGCCGCAAGTTCATCGAAGACAACGCGCTGGATGTCAAGAACCTCGATGTGTAGGGCTGAGGCTGCTCGGCGTTCCTGCTTCTCCGTCCGCAGCGTTCCAATGCCCCTGGCCCCGAGCTCTGCGGCCCTAGCTCCCAGCCTCTAGTATCCAGACCTATGACTGACTTCGCCGCACCACCAGCCCGTCAACATCGAAGACGAAATGAAGCGCTCGCATATGGATTACGCCATGAGCGTAATCATTGGACGAGCGCTGCCCGACGCCCGCGACGGCCTCAAGCCGGCGCATCGCCGCGTGCTCTACGGCATGAAGACGATGGGCCTGCTCGGCGACGCGCGGCTATCGCAAGTGCGCGAAGATCGTCGGCGAGGTGATGGGCAACTTCCATCCCCACGGCGATGCGTCGATCTACGACACGCTCGTGCGGCTGGCGCAGGACTTCAACATGCGCTACCCGCTCGTCGACGGACAGGGGAACTTCGGCTCGATCGACGGCGATCCGCCGGCGGCGATGCGCTACACCGAAGCGCGGCTGCAGGCGCTCGCCGACGACATGATGTCGGATCTCGACAACGAGACCGTCGACTTTCACGCCGAACTACGACGAGACGACCGAAGAGCCGACCGTCCTGCCGGCGCCGTTTCCCGAACCTCCTGGTCAACGGATCGGCCGGCATTGCAGTCGGCATGGCGACCAACGTTCCGCCGCACAACCTGCGCGAGGTCATCGACGGTTGCATCTGGCTGATCGAGAACACACATCTCACCAGCGCGGCGAGGCCGGAGCCTGGCGGCGAACCGTCCCGCACGCGCGCGCCGAAAAGCTGCGCAACCTGATACGCCTGGTTCCCGCTCCGGACTTTCCCACCGGCGGCCTCATCGTCGGGCGGCAGGGCGCGGTGCAGGCCTACACGACCGGGCCGCGGCTCGATTCTGATGCGCGCGCGATCGGCGATCGAGACCAACAAGAAGGGCGACAGGCAGTCGATCGTCGTCACCGAGATTCCGTATCAGGTCAACAAGGCGAAGCTGATCGAGCGGATCGCGGATCTCGTGCGCGAGAAGACCATCGAAGGCATTTCCGATCTGCGCGACGAGTCCGATCGCGAAGGCATGCGCATCGTCATCGAGCTGAAGCGCGGCGAAGTGCCGGAGGTCGATCCTCAACAACCTCTACAAGCACACGCAGCTCGCAGCTCAGCTTCGGCATCATCATGCTGGCCATCGTCGGCGGCCGCCCGAAGGTGCTGAACGCTGCTCGAGCTGATCGAGAGCTTCATCGACTTCCGGCGCGAGGTCGTTCGCCGGCGTACGAATTCGAGCTGCGCAAGGCGGAGGCCCGCTACCACATCCTCGAGGGGCTGAAGATCGCGCATCGACCATCTCGACGCGGTCATCACGCTGATTCGCGGATCGAAGACGGTCCCGGAGGCGCGCGAAGGCCTGATCGACGCGAGTTCGGGCTGACCAGATCCAGGCGCAGGCGATTCTCGACATGCAGCTGCAGCGGCTGACCGGCCTGGAGCGGCAGAAGATCCTCGACGAGCTCGCCGAGCTGCTTGAAGACCGATCGAACGACTGCGCGCCGATCCTGGCCAGCGAGCGGCTGCTGATGCAGATCATCGTCGGACGAGCTGCGCGACGTGTCGAGAGCGCTACGGCGACGACCGGCGCACCGAGATCATCGACGCGACCGGCGAGCTGAACGTCGAAGACCTGATCGCCGAAGAAGACATGGCGATCACCGTCAGCAACACCGGCTACATCAAGCGGACGGCCATCTCGACGCTACCGCGAATCAGCGGCGCGGCGGCAAGGGCCGGATCGGCATGCGCACGCGCGACGAGGATTTCGTCAGCCACCTGTTCGTCGCCTCGACGCACGCCTACATCATGATTTTCTCCGACCGCGGCCGCGCCTACTGGCTGAAGGTCCACGAGATTCCTGACGTCGGGCCCGGCGGCAAGGGCAAGGCGATCGCCAACCTCGTCTCGATGGAGGAAGGCGAGTAAGATCGCCGCCATGGTCGCGGTGAAGGAATTCGAGGACGACAAGTTTCGTGATGATGGGCACACGGGCGGCGTGGTGAAGAAGACGACGCTGTCGGCGTTCAGCAATCCGCGCGCTGGCGGCGATCATCGCCATGGGCGTCGAGGACGGGCGACGCGGTAATTGCCGTTCGCGTGACTGATGGGACCGGCGAGATCTTCATTGGCAACGCGGAAGCGGCATGGCGATCCGCTTTCCGGAAGACCGATGTTCGGCCGATGGGCCGGACCGCCTATGGCGTGCGCGGGATCACGCTCCGCGACGACGACTATGTGGTGGCGATGGAAGTCGTCAAGCCCGGCGGGACGCTGCTGTCGGTGACCGAGCGCGGCTTCGGCAAGCGGACGGAAATCGACGAATATCGGGTCCAGTCACGCGGCGGCGTGGGCATCATCAACATCGCGACATCCGAGCGAAACGGCCGAGGTCGTCGGCGATTGCCTACGTGCAGGACGAAGACGAAGTGCTGCTCATCACACAGCAGGGCATGATCATCCGAATGCTCACCAACGACGTCCGGGCGATCGGCCGGGCCACGCAAGGCGTCCGGCTCATCGACATCGAGGACGAGGACAAGGTCGTGTCGGTGGCAAGGCTCGTGGAGAAAGAAGGCGAGCCGACCGATGCCTGAGCGGCCTAGGCTCGTTGCCGTGATTCGCGGGAAGTCCAAGTCGTTTGCCGGCGCGTCATTCCCAGCGATTCTGGTTCTGGCGACACTCGCTTGCTCTGGCGGCGCCGAATACCTGGCGCTGCAGAAGTTCTTCGAGGCTTCCCGTCTCCGCGATCGAACGGCGCTTCGAAGCATTTCGACGGTGTCGTTCGAACCTATGGCGGATGGCACTCTCACCACCTTCAAGATCACGAGTTCTCGGCCCCGGAGCAACGCCAACCGCTTGGTTCGAATCCATCAGCGATCCGTATCGCCGAGCTGAGTCTTAGCGATCCGCGCAGGCCCTTGGACGTCAGCCGCGCGGAAGGTGAGTTGGTTTCGAAAGACGTGCGGCTATCGGCCGAGGTCCGGCTGCCCTAACGGTCAGACCGCACGCAGGACCGTGAGCGTCGTCCTACAGCGAGCGGTCGTCAGAGGCGATCTCGAAGTTACCGGTCGATGGATTGTGACCGGATTCGTCATGCACGGCTAGGCGCCGTTCCTCACGCCAGTTCCAACCGGGCATATTTCGCGCGCAGCGTCTTGGGTCCCGCGGAGACGAAGCGCACGACCAACTTGGTGTCGTCCGTCAGCGGCTCCACGCTGACAACGCTCCCCACACCAAACTGGGGATGGCGCACGCGCATACCGGGCTTCAGCGTAAACAAGGCGGATTGATCTTTCGTTCTCGTATGCGTAGGCTGGTTGTTCCTCGTTCACGCGCCCGCCCCGTCCCGCGCCCGTATGGATTGGTCCTGAATTCATAGTGCGCGAAGTTGCCCTGATACGGTGAGACGGATGCCGCGATGCGTTCCACGAGCTGAGGCGGCACTTCGTCGATGAACCGCGAGGGCTCGCTGGCCTGATACTCGCCGAAAATCCGTCGCCGCGCGGCCCCAGTCAACACCAGCCGGGCTTTGGCCCGGGTCATCCTGACGTAGCAGAGTCGGCGTTCCTCTTCCAACTCCTCCTCATCGTCGCTCGACCTCGAGTGCGGAAAAAGACCTTCTTCCAGACCGGCCAGGACCACGGTCGGGAACTCGAGTCCCTTGCACTGTGCAGAGTCATCGAGCCAGATGCGCGCGTTGTGGTCGCCTTGTTCCTCGTCGACGTCGGACAGGAGCGACAAGCGATCGACGAAACCCTGCAACGAGGGCTCGGGTTCGCGGCTTTCATACTCACGCGCGGCTGATACCAGCTCCGCGAGGTTCTCTATCCGCGCTTCCGATTCTTCGCTGCGCTCCTCGCGCAGGTCCTGCAAATATCCGCTTCGATCGAGCAGTTTGCCGATGGCGATCGAGACGGACTCGGGTACGCGCCATGTCCGTCACATTGACCATCAGATCGCGAAAAACGGTCAGCGAGGCAGCGGCACGACCGGTAAAGCCGCCGTCTCCGAGGCCGCGTAGAACACGGGCCCAAAGCGAATTGGCCGATGGCGTCGGGGCCAACCCGGCGGCTAGCAACGGGAACGCGTCGTCGGCCGCGGCTGGCAGTTTCTCGATCGCTTCCATCACGCCCCGGCCGATGCCTCGGGCCGGGCACGTTGATCGACGCGCCGCAGGCTGACGTCGTCGTGGGGATTGATGATTAGCCGCATGTAGGCCAGGGCGTCTTTGATTTCTCTTCCGTTCGTAGAACCGGACGCCCCCACAACCTTGTAGCTCGAGACCTTCGCGCATCAAAGCGTCTTCAATCGTGCGCGACTGAGCGTTGGTGCGATACAAGACACCGACCGTGGCATCGCGCATCGTCAGCCAGCCCCGGTGCGGGCAGTCGCATGATGAAATCGGCCTCTTCGAGCTCGTCGTTGCCGCGGAAGTACACGATGCGGGTGCCCGCCGGATGCGGTCGGTCCAAAGGCGCTTCTCTTTGCGGTTGCGGTTCTGGCTGATGACGGCTGAAGCCGCGTCGAGAATAGATCTCGGTCGATCGGTAGTTTTGCTCGAGCTTGATCGTCCGGACCTTCGGGAAGTCGTGTTCGAAATCAAGAATGTTGCGAAGGTCGGCGCCGCGCCATTTGTAAATCGACTGGTCCGGGTCGCCGACGACGCACGAGGTTGCGATGACCTTCCGCCAGACGCCGGATCAGCAGGTAGCTGCGGCCGGTTGGTGTCCTGATACTCGTCGACCATGACGAACCGGAACTGCGTCCGCATACTTCGTGCGCACATGCTGGTGATTGCTCGAAGAGCTCGACCGTCTTGAGGCAGCAGATCGTCGAAATCGAGCGCGTTGCTTTCCTTGAGCGCATTCAGGTAGTAGCTGTAGATCTTGGCGATCGTGCTCGTCGCGCCGGTTCCAGCCAGCCGACGCAGCAAGAGTCATCGGGCCCTTCCATGCGGTTCTTGGCGTGGCTGATGCGCGACAGCGCGGCCCGCGGCTGCACGAACGCTGTCGTCGATGTGCAGCTCCTTGAGGGCCTGCTTGACGACGGTGAGCTGGTCGGCACGAGTCGTAGATGACGAAGTCGCGCGAGAGGCCGATGGCGGGCGCCTCGCGCCTGCAGCAGACGGGCGCATAACGAGTGGAACGTCGAGATCCACATGCGTGCGGCAGTCGGATCCGAGCGAGCGCCTCGACGCCGGCCGCGCATTTCCTTCAGCCGCTTTGTTCGTGAAACGTGACGGCGAGCACTTCATTGGGATTGGCCTGGCTCGCTGCTCAGGATGTAGGCGATCCGGCTGGTGATCACCCGTGTCTTGCCCGGATCCAGCGCCCGCGAGGATCAGCAGCGGGCCCTCGGAGATGCATCGACCGCGTCGCGTTGCTCGGTGTTGAGGGTGTCCAGGAACTGCATGTGGGCAGAGGCTAGGGGTTCGCGCTGGAGGCTGCGAGATCAATGATCGGGAACGACTCAGCTTAACATCGTCCGATTCCAGTCCCAAGCGCTCAGGCTCTATGCACAGGCCCACGCCTCAGGCCTCCAGACTCTATTCCACCGTCACGGATTTCGCGAGATTTCGAGGCTGATCGACGTCGCAGCCCTCGCCACGGCAATGTCGTAAGCCAGGAGCTGAAGCGGCACGACCATCAGAATCGGCGTGATGAGCTCGGGTGCGCGCGGGAGCTCGAGGACGTAATCGCTGAGCGGTCGAGGATCGTGGCGAGCTTGGTGTCGCCGCGAGTGGTCAGAGGCGACGACGGACCCGCCCCGCGCTTTCACTTCCCTGCATGTTTCCGATCATCTTCTCGAACACGTGGTCCGTCGGCGCGATCGTCGACCACCGGCATCTGTTCGTCGATGAGCGCGATCGGACCGTGTTTCATCTCGCCGGCCGGGTAGCCTTCGGCGTGGATGTATGAGATCTCCTTCAGCTTGAGGCGCGCCCTCGAGCGCAATCGGATAGTTGATGCCTCGTCCAAGATACAGGAAGTCGGTTCGCTGAGTGGAATCTGCGCCGCAATCTCCTCGACTTCCGGCTGCAAGCTTGAGCGTCGACTCGAGCAGATGAGGCAGTTGGAGCAACGCATCGACGTGCGGCCTCGAGGCATCGGCTGAGAGCACGCCTCGGACCTGGCCGAGACTCAGCCCGAGCAGATACAGCGCGACGAGCTGGGACGTGAACGCCTTCGTCGATGCGACGCCGATCTCCGGTCCGGCGTGCGTGTAGATCGTGCCGTCGGTCTCGCGCGTGGCCATGCTGCCGACGACGTTGCAGATCGCGATGCTGCGCCGATCCCTGGCGTTTCGCTTCGCGCAGCGCCGCCAGCGTGTCGGCTGTCTCGCCCGACTGCGTGATGACGACGGTCAGCGTATTGGGCGCGACGATCGGGTCTCGGTAGCGGTACTCGGAGCCGTAGTCGACGTCGACCGGCACGCGCGCGAGCCGCTCGATCAGGAACTTGCCGACGAGACCTGCGTGCCACGACGTGCCGCACGCCAGGATCGCGACTCGCTCGATCGTCGCGCAGCACCTGGTCCGTCGATCGTCGATCTCCTCGCAGGAACACCTTGGCCGCTGTCTTGAGCGACACGCGGCCCAGAATCGTCTCGCGTGGCGGCGGTCGGCTGCTCGAAGATCTCCTTCAGCATGAAGTGCTTGTAACCGGCCTTCTCCGCCATGATCGGATCCCACAGCACGCGCTGCGTCTGCTTTGGAGACCGGCCGGCCAAAGAAGTCGGTGAACGCCACGCCCGTGGCGGTGATGACCGCCATTTCTTCGTCGCCCAGGAAGACGACGTCCGCGCGTATGGCTGAGAATCGCCGGGATATCGGACGCGACGAAGAACTCGTTGCTCCCGAGTCCGACGACGATCGGCGGACCATTGCGGACCGCGACGATCTTCTCGGGATCGTCGGCGGAGATGAGCACCAGCGCGAAGAGGCCGCGCATCTAGCATCAGCGCGCGCCGCACCGCGTTCTCGAGCCCGTCGTCCTTCGATCTCGCGCTCGACCGAGGTGCGCGACGATCTCAGTGTCGGTCTCGGTGACGAACTTGTGGCCTGCCTTCTGCAGCTGCTGCTTGAGATCGAGATAGTTCTCGATGATCCCGTTATGGACGACGACAATCCTGCCGCTGCAGTCGCGATGCGGATGCGCGTTTTCCTCGGTCGGCCGGCCGTGGGTGGCCCAGCGTGTGTGGCCGACGCCGTATTCGCCCGATAGCGGATTCAGCGTAATCACGTCTTCGAGGCGGGACAACTTCCCGGCGCTCCGACGCAACTCGATCTCTCCGTCCTGCACGACCGCGACCCCGGCCGAGTCGTAGCCGCGATATTCGAGGCGGCGCAGGCCGTCGATCAGAACCGGAACGACATCTTTGGGGCCGATGTAACCGACAATCCCGCACATATCAACTCACGTCTTCTTTCTTTTCTTGGCCCAGTCTTCGATGTTGCGCTGCTTCCCGGCGCTCACGGCTAACGCGCCGCCTGGGACATCCGCGCGAACCGTGGTGCCGCTTCCAACGTACGCGCCTTACCGATCTTGACGGGCGCGACCAACTGCGAGTCGCTGCCAATGAACGCGCCGTCTTCGATGACGGTCGGATACTTCTTCGTCGCCGTCGTAGTTGCACGTGATCGTGCCGGCGCCGACGTTGACCTTGGCGCCTATCGTCGCGTCGCCGAGATACGCCAAGTGCATCGACTTTGAGCCGGCCCCCAACACCGTCTTCTTCAACTCGACGAAGTTTCCGACGCGGGCGCCGTCTCTGATGTCGCTGCCAGGCCGCAAATGTGCGAACGGCCCGACCCGGCCCTCCGTGGCCACTGTGGAGCTTGTAATGACGCAGTGGTTGAAGATGACGACCCGATCGCCAATCTGCGAGTCGACGATGCGCACGCCAGTGTGGATCTCGCATTCCCGGCCGATCGTCGTGTTGCCCTCGAGCGACACGCCCGGATGAATGATGGTGTCCACACCCACGACAACATCCGGATCGATGTATGTGGCGGCGGAGTCCTCGATGGTGACGCCGGCCGCCATCAATTCGTTGTTCTTGCGCGATCGGAGCACTCGGCTCACGGCTTCCAGGTCCTCGCGGTTGTTGATTCCGAGAATCTCGTCGGCATCCGTCACTCTCAGCGTTTTGACTCGCTCGCCGCGGTTGACATGGATCGCGACGAGATCCGGCAGATAGTATTCGCGCTGCACGTTCGACGTGGCGACGCCACGCAGGGCCTCGAAGAGGCCGCCGAGGGCGAACGCATAGATTCCCGAGTTGATTTCACAAAATGGCGCGCTCGTCGGCTGTCGCGTCCCGTTCTTCGACGATCCGTGCAATTCGCTCGCCGTTCCGAACGATTCGCCCATATCCCGCCGGTCGCTTGACCACCGCCGTCACGATCGTGGCGCGCGCCGAGGTCTGTAGATGGCGATCTATAAGCTCCTCTCAGGGTTTGCGCCGTCAGAAGCGGCACGTCTCCCGACAGGACCAGCAGTGTTCCTGTAGCGGTCGCAAGTGCAGGCTGCGCGGTGAGAAGGGCGTGCGCAGTGCCGAGCTGTGGTTCCTGAACCACACACCGCAATCCCGGCCGAGCCGCAAGGTGACTCGTCGAGGGCGTCAGCCTTATGGCCGACGACGGCCGTCACTGATTGAGGCTTGAGAGCTGCCGCCGTCTTCAGGACGTAGTCCAGCATCGGGATGCCGGCCACACGGTGGAGCACCTTGGGCACGGCCGACTTCATCCGGGTTCCCTTGCCGGCCGCCAGAATGACAACGTGAATATCGGACATCAAGGGGTCGGCTGGACAGGAACTCGCGCCAGCCTGATTATCGCTTATCGGTTCGGGCGAGGCCGAAGTGGGCGCCGTCGGTCGATCGGCTGAGATGGAGGAGCTTCAAGAGCAGATCGAAAGAGTCGTCGCCCCGAAGGGGATCCAAGTCCGGATCGTGACGCGCCAGTGCCCGATTCTCGGGATTCACGGCAATAGCGCGCTCGAGATGTGCGATGGCTGCGGCATGCTCGCCCCGCTGAGCGTGGGCGACAGCCAGCATGTAAAGGGCAGTGGTCGTTATCGGGGTCCTCGTCTCGCACCAAGTGGAGGTGCGAAATCGCCTCGTCGTATTTGCCGCCGTTGATGGCGATTGGTCGAGGCGTAGAGGCGCTCGTCGATCGTTTGCGGTGAAGGATCCGCTCGCACCACCTGGCGCTGGCAAATGTTGAGTACAGCCGCACTCGTTCGTGGAGCTCTTTTCTTCGGGGTACTGTCTCAGGACGCTTTCGAATAGACCGACGGCATCCGGATAGTCGTGGCGCTGGAGTGCGTCAAGCCCCGCTCGTACAAGGCTACGGCTTCGACATAAGTCGAGCGCCGAGGCACCGGATCTGGCACAGAAACATGTGGTTGCGGCGTCGGCTCGCGCACAGAGCTGTGAGCCGAGGATGGCGCGGCTGGGACTTTCGCCCGGGATAGTTTGACCGTTCGGCGCTGCTTCGTCATGAAACTCCTGCGCGGGGGCGAGGTGAGGTTTCGAGCCGAAGGCGGCATAAATTAGCAGAAGGCCATGTGCTGGTCAAGGGAGGCTCCTGTGCCGACTCGGCCGAATCTCCACGCATGCGGTCATTCAGCGGAGCGTTTGGCCCGTTCTATTAGGTCGCACACCACATTTGGGGCTAGATCCATGGGTCTTGGCCAAGACATTAATAGCGCGACGTCTCGACAGACCATCATATTTAATGTTATATGACCAAATTCATTGAGTAGATCCTCGGCGGTTGCGACGTCTTGCTCGTCTCGTATCTGTTATATCGACCTATTTCTGCGACTACGGTGAACTCACCAAGAGGGGCGATGAGCTGTTTCGAGAGTCACTCGAAATAGGGCCTCTGACAAATTCTTCGTGCGTCTTGGTCAATTCTCTAGCGATCGTAACGTGACAATCCCCAACAACCCGCTGGAGATGGCATGAGCGTGCTCCTGATTCGGTGAGGAGCCTCGAAGAAGACCACGGGACCTTCCGGCTCCTTTCAGGTCCTCAAACCACTGTTTTCTGTCTTTAGACCGAATCGGCGGAAACCCGAGGAAGAGGAACGTCGCGGCGTCAATTCCGGACGCCGCGAGGTGCCGCGAGCACGGCGCTGGGGCCGGGGATCGGTTCGACGCGAACTCCCGCCTCAATAGCCGCGCGAACGAGCTGCTGACCTGGGTCGGAAATCGTTGGCGTCCCAGCATCAGACACCAGAGCGAGGTCCTCTCCCTGCTGCAGTCGCTTGAGCAGCGTGGCGAGCTTCGATGATTCGTTGTGCCGGTGAAAGCTCGTCGTTGGCGTGCTGATCGCGTATCGTGCCAGCAGCCGCGCCGTGCGCCGCGTGTCTTCCGCGGCAATCAATCTGAACCTCGCGCAGTATACGTAATGCCCGCGCGCTGATGTCTTCGAGGTTACCGATGGGCGTGGCGACCACGAACAGAGTGCACCGGGCATGCGGGTGAGAGGCGAGGCGAGCGAGTTTATTGTACCATTGGCGGATCTGGATAAAGGCGACAAGCTCAACGTCACACATGATCTCCGAACCACTACCTCATTTCATCGACGATCTGCTCGGTTACCTCCACGAGACCCATCCGACCTACGCCACGCTTGACGGCGTGCACACGGCATGACGATCTGCTCGAAGATTTCAGTGCCCATGCCATGGAAGGCGCAGGCCCACGCCCTGTCAGGCTATCTCCGTCGCCTCGATGAAATCGATCCGCAGGCGTTGACGGGCGCTGAACGCCTCGAACACCGGATGCTGGATGTCCCATATTCGCGGCCGGATGTTCGAGCTCGAAGACATTCGGACTTGGGAGAAGAATCCGCAGATCTACGCGGACGTGCTGGCGTCCAGTCTGGCGACGCAGGCCCTCTTCACGCACGCCTCGGCCGACGAGCGCGCCCGGCGCGTCCTGTCGAAGCTGCGCCAGGCTCCGCGGCTCGATACAGGCCGCTCGCGACAACATCAAGGATCCGCCCGGTATCTTCGTCAAGGTCGGCATCGAGACACTCAGGGGAGCGCTGAAGTTCATCGACGACGAGCTGCCGCGAGCCTTCTCGAACGTGGACGATCTGCACTCTGCTCGGCGATCTCGCGGATGCCCAGATGGAAGCCTCACAGGCTCTTGGCGTCTACATCGAGCATCTGGAATCGAACGTCGCGCCCGCGGGCCCGCGCCTCGTTTCGCCTCGGCCGCGACAGATTCGAGCAGAAACTCAAGCTCGAAGAGGGGCTTGCGCTCCCGGTCGATCGGCTGCTGGCGATCGCCACACGCGAGCTCGAGGCCACCCAGGAGGCGTTCCGAACGTTGGCGGGTCGGCTGAACGGTGGCGATCCCCTGGAGCCTGGGCTCGCACCAAGGCGGAGCACCCAGCACCCGGCGAGCTGATGAGCGTCGCCCGTCAGCACGTCGACGAGCTCGCTGACGTTCATCTCAACGTCACGATCTCATTTCCGTCCCCGCAGCAGAACCCATTACCGTGGCGCCGACGCCGGATTTCTATCGCTGGTCGTTTCGCGAGCATGTGGACGGCCGGTCCGTTCGAGAGCAAGTCCGACGCGCGCCTATTACTACCTCACCGACGTCGATCCGACGTGGGCGCCCGACCGGCAGGACGAGCACCTGCGCGACTACAACTACCCGACGCTCTGGTCGATCTCAATCCACGAGGTCTATCCGGGTCATTTCCTGCATTACCAGCACCTACGCCGAGTCGAGTCGAAGGTGCGCAAATCCATCCTCTTCGCGCCGGCCTCGTTCGTCGAAGGCTGGGCGCACTATTGCGAGCAGATGATGGTCGAGGCCGGGTTCGGCCGCGACGACTACGGCGTCAAGCTGGGACAGCTGGCCGAGGCGCTTGATCCGCCTCGCCCGCTTCATCGTCGTGCATCAAGCTGCACACCGAGGACATGTCGGTCGAGCAGGGAGTCCGCTTCTTCCGCGACGAGGCGTTCATGGAAGAAGCCGAGCGCGCGACGCGAAGCCGAGCGAGGCACCTTCGATCCGACATATCTCGTCTACAGCGCCGGCAAGCTGATGCTGCTGAAGCTGCGCAACGACTACAAGCAGCAGCAGGGCAAGGCGTTCTCGCTGCGCAGCCTTTCACGACACGCTGCTCGCACAACGGCACCGCGCCCTTCTGGCTCCATCGCCAGCTGATGCTCGGCGACGACAGCGGCGATCTGCTCGACTAGCCCTGCCGGAAAGCGGCACAATGAGTGGAACGCTGTGATTGGATTGCTCAATGCCCCTGCACGAATACCAATGTGACGCCTGCGGACACCGCTTCGAGGTGATTCAGAAGATGTCCGATCCGGCCGTCGAGACGTGCCCGCACGTGCGGCGGACGCGTGCACAAGCTCCAGTCCGCTCCCGCATTCCAGTCTCAAGGGAAGCGGGTGGTACATGACTGATTACGCAAAGAAAGACCAACCGGCCGCGGCCAAGAACGAAGACGACTCGAAGGCGACGAAGACGGCCGACAAGGACAAGGCGAGAAAGCGAGCGAGACGCCGACAAGGGCGCGACCGACGACCGAAGCGTCTCGCTGACGTCGAGCAGAGCATCGGCAGGCTCGAGCACGCCGCGCACGACCAGCCAGGACGCAGCCAGCGACCCGGCTGTGCGGATTCAGCTAGCCGCTTGCCGGCCGGCGTTTGCAGATCGCAGCGACGTCAGATAGGCCGAGAACTTGTCGCGCAGGTCGGGCCGGCGCAGCGCGAAAGTAGCACCGACCGCCTTCAGGAATCCCAGCTTGTTGCCCGTGTCGTGGCGGACGCCGTTCACCTCGCAGGCGTAGATCGGCCGCGACTTCAGCAGCTCGCGCAAGCCGTTGGTGAGCTGGATCTCGCCCGTCCGGTCGCTCTTGAGTGGCGGCCAGCGCGGGAAGATGTCGGGCGTCAGGATGTAGCGGCCGATGATCGGCCAGGTTGGACGGCGCCTCGTCGCGCGAGCGGCTTTTCGACCAGATCTCGCACCTGATAGACGCCGTCGCCGAGGTTGCGCACCGCGTCGACGTCGATCACGCCGTAGCGCTCGAGATCGTCGTCCGGCGGAACGCGCTCGACGCGCGAGCACCGGGCCGCCGACCTGTCTGAACACGCTCGATCATCTGCTTGATCGCCGGCGGCTCGGCGTCGATCACATCGTCGCCGAGGATCACGGCGAACGGCTCGTCGCCGACGAGCTCGCGCGCGACCGAGCACGGCGTGGCCGAGGCCGAGCGGCTCGCCCTGCCGGACGTAGGCGAAGTTGATCATGTTCGAGATCTTGCGGATCTCGTCGAGCTGATCGCGCTTGCCGCGCGCCTCGAGGAACGTCTCGAGCTCGACCGAGCACGTCGAAGTGATCCTCGATCGCGTTCTTGCCGCGGCCGGTGACCAGGATGATGTTGTCGATGCCCGACGCGACCGCCTCCTCGACGCCGTATTGAATGATCGGCTTGTCGACGAGCGGCAGCATTTCCTTGGGCTGTGCTTTGGTCGCCGGGAGGAAGCGGGTGCCGAGACCGGCGGCCGGGAAGACGGCTTTGCGGACGATGGAGCTCACGCCAGAATCGTAGCAGAGAGGTCTCGGTTACGGCGACGAATGGCCCGCCGCGGCGCAGGTAAATGACCGCCGTGAAGTGTCGTCATTCGTGCCGAAGCTCGGACCGTGAGGTGATTCATGCTCGATCCGTCACGTCGTGCCGCGATCACTCGACGACGTCCGGCGCGGTCTCCGCCGGCGCGGGCTGGATCCCGACAACGGCCGCTCGAAGACATCGCCACGCTCGAGACCGCGCGGCGACGCCTGCATTCCAGAAGCTCGAGGGCTGAAGCGCCAGCAGAATACTGTCCGGCGACGAGGTCGCGAAAGCCAAGCGGCAGGGCATCGACACGACCGCGATTCAGGAAGCCAGTAACCGCGCCCGCGCGTGCAGCAGATCCGGCAGTCTCAGGTCGATGTCGACGCCGAAGCACCAGCGCAACCAGGCGCTGCTCGTGTTGCCCAATCTGCCGCACGCAGAGCGTCCCGGACGGCGCGACGCGCCGCCGACAACGTCGAAGTGCGGCGCCGCGGCGAGCCGCGAATTCGACTTCGATCCCGAAGCCGCGCATTGGGATCTGGGCGCCGCGCTCGGCATCTCTCGACTTCGAGCGCGCGCGCGAAGATCGCCGGCGCGCGTTTTCCGTGCTGAGCGGCGCTGGGCGCGCGGCTGGCGCGCGCGCTGATCAACTTCATGCTCGACCTGCACACGCGCGAGCACGGGTATCGCGAGAGTCGAGCCGCCGTTTCATGGTCAACAGCGCGTCGCTGACCGGCACGGGCAACCTGCCGAAGTTCGAGGCCGATCTCTTCAAGATCGCGGGCGACTGGGATCTGTATCTGGTGCCGACCGCCGAGGTGCCGCTCACGAACCTCCATCGCGGCGAGATCCTCGACGGCCGCGACGCTGCCGATCCGCTACACCGCCTACACGCCGTGCTTCCGCAGCGAAGCCGGCTCGTACGGACAGGACGCGTGCGCGGGCTGATCCGCCAGCATCAGTTCGACAAAGTGGAGCTCGTGAAGCTGACGACGCCCGAGCAGATCCGTACGACGAGCTCGAGCAGCTGACGGCGAACGCCGAGGAGGTGCTCGAAACGGCTCGAGCTGCCGCTACCGCACGGTGCTGCTGTGCAGCGGCGACATGGGCTTTGCGTCGGCGAAGACCTACGACATCGAAGTGTGGCTGCCGAGCCAGCAGACCTATCGCGAGATTTCGTCGTGCAGCAACACCGAGGCGTTCCAGGCGCAGGCGGGCGAACATCAGCTTCGGCCCGCGCCGGGACCGGAAAGTCGAGCTCGTCCACACCCTCAACGGATCCGGCCTCGCCGTTGGCCGACGCCGCGTGGCCATTCTCGAGAATGGTCAGGAGAAGGACGGTTCAGTCGTCGTGCCGGAGGCGCTCAGGCCCCATCTGGATGGCAGGGAGAAAATCGAGCGCTGATCTCGTCTACAATTCACAACCGAAATTCATAAAGCGAAGCGATTGCGCCACCGCCGCAAACATCCAAGCGCCACGTCAGTCCTCAGCGGTAAAGACCGTCTGATCGTTGCGCTCGATGTACCCACAATCCAGGAAGCTCTGGACGGCGGTCCGCAAACTGACAACGTCACATTCTTCAAGGTCGGTCTGCAGCTCTTTCTCACTGGTGGACTGCCGACGCTGCTGGAGTCGCTGCATGAGAAACGGGTCTTCGTCGATCCTGGGGGTTCCCGGGGATATCGGAAATACCATCGCCGCCGTCGTCAATGTCTGCATCGACAACGGCGTTACATTCCTGACGTTGAGCGATTCGATGCCAGCACCGGCCATCGCGTCAGCCAGAGCCGCTCGCGCTGGCACGTCAATCCCTTTATCCACAATTCTTGACGGTTCCGATGCTCTCCAGTTTGATGCCGCTGATCTGCCTGCCGTCGCACCGGCTGGGACGAATCTGGAGCTGTTGACGGATACATCGTGGCACGCGCGTCGGCGTCACTCGAGGCAGGGCTGCGACGGAATCATCGTTTCCGGGTCGGCAATCGCCCGCTGTCGCCGGAAATTCGAGTCGCTCGGTCGTCATTGTCAGTCCTGGCATCCGTCCCGCGGATCGTCGGCGGACGATCAGAAACGTCACACCACTCCGGCCGAGGCGACTGGACTTGGCGCCGACTATCTCGTCGTCGGCCGCCCCATCATGAGGGATCCAGACCTGCGACAAGCGGCCGCCCGCGTCATCGACGAGATCGATTCGGCGCTCGGCTCCCTTGAGCCATCTGACCATCCGAAGGACCCGAAGTCCGGCAGTTGCCATCCGATGCGTCCCATCACGAAGCCGGGCGCCGGCATTACCGACGGCATTCTTGTGCTGATGGCGGCAGCAGCCTCCGGCGTGGCAGCGGTCGGGAAATCTCTACTACATTCAGCCGCTGCTCGCCGACATCGGAGTGGACCTTCTTGCTGCCGCGTGGGCGTATGAATGGGGAGTGGCGATGCTGGCGCAGCTCGGGCTTTGCGACGGGTGCGTTCTTTCGTGCCTTTGGGAGACATCCGCGAACGCCGTCAGCTCATCGTCATCATGCTTCTCAGGTGCGGCGGCCAGTCTGATCGGGGTGGCGACCGCGCGATCCTACGGCTGGGGCGGCCAAACCGCCTGTTTCTTCGTGGGGGCGTTTTCGGTGTCGCTCTCAGATGTTTCGTGCCGTTCGCGGCACATGACCCGCCCGGCCCGAGCAGCGTGGAGGAGCCGTTGGCATCGTCATGAGCGGCCTCCTCATCGGGATCCTGCTATCGCGGGACGGCAAGCGGGTACATCGGTTCGGTTGCCGGATGGCGCTCGATGTTTTGGGTGGCGATGCGCTCTGACGCTTGGTCTGGCCATCTTCGCTCGCCGGAACACTGCCGCGCAGCGCCGGGACGAGCCGGCTCTCGTACCCACGCCTTTCGCTTCAATCGCTTTGGGATCTGGTCCGCCTTCGAGCCGGTTCTGGCGGGAATCGGCGCTCGCGTGGCGCGATGCTCTTCGGAGCGTGTCGAAGCGCGTTCTGGTCCATGCTGGCATTCCGACCAGAGACGCCGCCTTTGCACTACGGCAGTCGAGTCGCGGGCCTGCTCGGTCTGGATCGGGGTAGTGCGGGAGCCAGCGCGGCCCCGATCGCCGGGCCGCCTCGCTGGATCGGCTGAATCCGGCGCGTCATCGTCCGCGTTGGCGCTTTTCGTGGCGACAATCGCGTTCGTCGCTATTCGCCGTGCCTGGCGACACGTTATGGGGATTGCGTGGTTGGAGCTGATCGCGCTCGATGCCGGCGTCCAGGCCGGCCATGCGACGAAACCAACCGCAGTAATTCACAGCCTGCTGCCCGAAGCGCGTAATCGTCTCGACGCCGACGGTGTACATGGTGGCGTTCTTTCTTGGCGGTGCCGGTGGTTCCGCTCTGGGCGCCTACGCTTGGCAGATGTGGGCGGCTGGCCGGGCGTGTGTGCGGTGCTCGGCATCGCTCATGTCTCTCCTGGCAGCGATCAGACTCTCGATGCCCGGGGACCAAGCTCGCGTGGCAGTTCGCACAGGTACTCAGCTGAACGCCGATGTTGATAGCATCCAGGTTCCAGAAACGGTGGAAGGAGGGACGGGCGATGCGGCGAGTTTTGATGGCGACAACACTTATCGCTGGCCTTTGCCTTGCCGGCCCGTCTCCGCCCAGGACGCAGCAAAGGAAGGCGCAAAGGCAACTGGGAGGCAAATAAAAGAAGGCGCAAAGGCAACTGGCGAGGCGTGGGAAAGAAGGTCGGCAAGGCCGTCGGTACCGGCGCCAAGGACGTAGGAAGGCGACGGGCGAGGTCAGCAAAGATGCGGCGAAGGAAACAGCCAAGGGCGCTGAGAAAGCAGGAGATGTCACCGCGGACGCCGCAAAGGATGCCGGCAGTGCGACGAAGGAAGGCGCGAAGAAAGTCGGCAACACCGTGACTGGAACCACTTACAAAGCGACCTGCAACGACGGCACTTCCTACTCGGGCAAGACCAAGGATGGCGCCTGCAAGGACCACGGCGGGTCAACGACCTGGGATAAATAGCGCCGTACTTGACAGGCTCGGCCACTCTCGCTCGTGGCCTTCTTCGCAGATTTGAAACGGTCTGGAAACGGGCGAGCAGCGCTCGAGCAATTCTCCTCGAGCGCTGCTGAGCCGTTCATTGCCCTGAAGGACGAACAAATCGATCTGGCCGTCCACGTCGAGGGTTGGGACATGCTCGTGGTTCTCGCTTCCGCAGCCTCGTGGACGACAGCGGTACCCTGAAGCTCGATTGACACAGCCGAACGACTGGTTTCGCCAGCGCGTCACGATCGGACCGTCGTGTCCCAACCCTCTGTGACGTAGTCGGTCCCGACTAGGCTGGCTTCTGCAACGAGACCGCGATCGAATCACCGGCTTTCAGGTCCACCGCCGAGGCGAACGGGCGGAAGCCGGCCCCATAGATCAACGTCAATGACCTGGTGCGTCTGGAGAACCCGACACCGTCGTGGAGTACGGCGTCGAACCACACGACCAACCCGTGACCGACTGCATCACGTCGCGCGCGCCCCGTCACCGTGCCGGACACCAGTCTGGTGATTGACCAGGCTTGTAATCGATCGTGGCCCAGCGGGCCGGCTCTGAGATGAGTTGATCGGGATCGACTTCCGCTTTCTCCCACGTGTTCGTCGCGATGCGCCGGGCGGCGGTCATGTCGAAGCCTGTGCGCCCGAGGGTCCGCCAGGTCCGACAAGCCGATCGTAAAGGCGGGCGCCTCCACGACGGGCCGCCCGTCAGGCTCTCGCGTGCCGGAATCAGCGTGCCTCGAGGGGTCAGCAATCGCTGCCGGGCGTCAATAATCGACGTCAGATCGTTGCCCGGAAGGGCGGGAAGTACGCCATGAAGGTCGGAGACGATGACGTCGGCCCGCTCGGGCAGGCTGACGTCGATCGACATCGCTTGAATGAACTCGATCCGGTCGCCGAGCCCGTTCACCTGAGCGATCTCTTTCGCCACGGCGATGGCATCGCTCGGTTCCACGGCGTAGACCTTGCGGGCACCGCAATTCGGCAGGCCAGCAGGCTCAGGCCCCGGTGCCGGCTCCGATATCGACGACCACGGAATCGGGTCGGACGATTTTTCGGCTTGCAGCGCCTCGACGGTAGGCGTTGGTGCGCGTCTCGTCGGCGATCATCCGGCCAAAGGCCGAGATGGAATACACGGAACCTAGGCCCGTGACATCCTGAACGATGGCGCGGCAAAGACGAGGCGTTTGCCGGACGTCGGCGTTCGGCCTTTACTTCAGGATCGAGAGCGTTGATGCCAGCTGTTCGAGCTGAATGAACCCATTGCACGCAGATCTCCCGCGATCAAGTAGTTGGCGGACGTATTAGCGATGAGTGCCACCAGAGCCTCGCGCGGTTTCATTGCTTCGATCAATGGCGCCTGACTTCGTGGGTTCGTTCGTCGAGCAAACAGATTCCGGCCAGTGGGACGGGCCGATCCGAAAATCGGTACGGCGCTTCGGTGAGATCGAGATGCCGTTTGCCCGGGTCGCTGTGATACGAGGGAGGAGATCGCGCGAGCCGTACAGAGCCTGCACGAGTCGGGCCAGAGCCGAAGCCGGATATCCGGGTTGCACGAGCCACGCGTCAACCGCTCGCGTCACTGGAAGCACATCGTCCGACAGCACCTTAAATCCGGTTTCGGCGAAGGCTCGCGAGCGTCGATTTGCCGGCGCCAGGCGGACCAAGAAGCACCACCCTTGCCATCAATTTCGACCGCGCTGGCGTGAAGGCACAATGTGCCTGAAGCCGAAGCAGAAAACCAAGGATTGGTCCGAGGAGATAAGTGGCCGCGTCATCGAGCGTCAACGTCGCTGGCCAACCCATCAAGATCCGGCTGCCTGTCTCGTTCACGACAAACTCGGTGCCGTCGTCGTATATGAGCCAAAGGTCACCATTCTGGGCCGACCTCCGCATCAGCAAGTGCGGCGTCTGTCGAAGTCCTCTGGCGATGCAGTGGAAACACCAGCCGGCATAGCCAGAAGGTCGGCTCCGTCAAGACGCTCAACGTGACGTCCACGGCCGGATCCATTTAGCAATACGTAACTGAACGAAGCATAA